>CEUI01059131.1_pt1 | contig 12416 bp, 25 predicted proteins | sample 531411 | NCBI WGS metagenome assembly CEUI01 (sample SAMEA2622841, study PRJEB7988) | marine metagenome | isolation source: saline water (ENVO:00002010), including
CAGGACAGACAGATCAAGGCTCAAGAGGTCTTGATGAGTAGTCAATCGGGGATTGTGGCTGATCTTGAGGATCAGTTGGCAGCCCTGATTGACGAGCGTGAGACTGTCGAGAGTGACCCGATCGACATTGATCAGGCCATTCTTGATGCCTTGCAAGAATTGCGACCCATGCTGGTCAGGAATGCCCAGTTTGGATTACAGTTCTTGGCCGATATGGGCCTGCCACAGGGGCAAGGCGTTGTCGGATTTCTGACGGCCTACTGTGGATCGTTGCCCGTAAAGCAACAGCACAACAACGGCCAACGGAAACAGGAAAAAACCGATCCCAAGCCGGAACCCAAGACCTACAAGGTTCGGGATCGGAAGTAAGGCGAGAAAAACCCGGAAGGCTCAACGTGAGTCGACCGGGTTTTTCTTTGCGCCGAAATATCCTGCATATTAACATGATAGTAAAAACGCGACCCAATCAAGTAGCACTAAAGTCTGTGTGTGGTTGTGTCGATAACACAAGTAGCGGAGAACATCACCTAACCTAACGGAGAGTTGATTATGCTTATCGTTGCAAGGATCGACAGTGGTTCAAAGGTAGGCGTGGCACATGGATTCAACGCCGGTCGACAGCGATCCCTTTGTGGGAAACTGGACCGGATGCGGAGAGATGTGCGAGAGACCTACGACCCCATCGAATGCCAAGCATGCGAAAAGAAACTCCAAGCCCTGCGTAGCAAGCCTACAAAGGGGCTAGACGGCCTGCTCTGGTAGGCCACAAACCCGGGCCGTGATTACCACGGTGTCCGGGTTTTTTTATGCCTCCACTAAAGTCTGATAGTAACAACGCCGATACAAGGAGTAGAGACGAGTTCCATTCAACCAAAGAAAGGTGAAAACAATGGATTTGGCAACCATGCCTACTCAATCTGATGCCCTCTGGGACAAGATGAACCACGCCACTCAACAGGTCGCGTTGCATATTCTTCGCGACTCCTATGCCAACTCGCTGGCCAAGGATGTGGCCCGGTGTGTGCTTTCCGATAACGGCTGTCGCCGATTGGAATGCGAAGACCACTACGATCGCAAGATCGACCCGGTCAATCACATCGCGGAGATATTCAAGGCCTTCTGCACATCCTCCAAGTTCTGGGGACCGCAGGTGAACCGGCTGTTCAGGAAGAATGTCCAATACTTCTTCCTTGCCGAGTGGTGGATACATCATGTGCGACGGCGGGCGTGAACCGCAAGACAGGACACGGCTTTGGCCCTCTGTCCTGTCTTTTTTTGTTTTTACACAGATGATAGTCAAGTCTGAGGCAGCATGTGCCGATACAACAAGTAGCCGAGCAGGGGCGGAAACTTCCCCTGCCTGTTGAGGCAGTATCCTCAAACGGAGAGAGCTATGCTTTTGTCATCACTGAAGGTTGTCTTCTGCGGAGAAGAGGACGCAGACCTCAAGAGTGCCACAAGCACAGACAAGGCGATCCTAGCCATTGTCGGACAGCCTGTGGACGCTTGCGGCTGGTACGGCGGAATGCGTGAGTTGTTGTGGACAAACATCCCCTACGACTCAGCCGTCGTCTTCGCCCGAAAGATCGCAGAGGCCGTGTCCACGCCTTGCAGCGTGGAGGTGACAACCTCAGATGCTGAGAAGTGGGCGAACAGCCCGCTCTCTGATGCGTCGGCCCTGCTGACGTACAAGGCGGTCAGAGAGGCCGTCAAGTCGGGGGATCTCGCCTTCGCTGGCAGATTCCCCTCAAGTTCGGAGATGGATTTCTCCGATATAGAGGACTACGAGCCGGGACGAGACACCCCACCGGGTGACAACTTCCCCTCGTAAAGAGCAAGCTAGTGTCGAGGAGCCGACACTAGGGCGAATCCACAGGGGTCGGGGGCGACGAATCCACCGCCTTTGTAACGGCCCCTGTGGACGTGCGGGGAGTTCTCCCCGTGCCTGACGAGCCAGACTGCTCGAAGTCGAAGCTGAGGAGCTACCACTATGTGGGGTTTAGTTATGCAACGAGGTCAAATCCAAAAGATTTACCTCTTGGACGACGAACTTGCCAAGGATGGCTTCGACATCACGGACACTGTGAAGTGTCCTGACCTCTTGTTTGACAAGGCGGAGAGTTACATCCGTGACATTCGAGAGGCACACAAAGCTGGGAGTCACAACGATGAGTGAACATCTTATCAACATGATTGCCTACTTCGCCGCCGGAGCCTTCCTCTTTGGGCTTGCTGCCCTAGACAGGTGGGCCAAGAAACGCGGCTGGTAGGACATGATAGTGGCCTCCACACAGGGCCGGGACACGTTCAGGGACCGCAAAGCCACAGGCAAAGAGCCGCAGGCACGGGCTTCCTGAACCGCTGTTCCGGCCCTTTTTTTGTGATGCAGCTAAAGTCAACGGCCAAGTAGTGCCGATAAGTATAAACAGACACCTTTTCAGACGGTTCTAACTAGGAGAAAAACCAATGAACCAGAAGAATACCAAGCAGACCCTCATTGGGCTGTTGGATACCCATCTGGCCAGTGTAATCAACGCACTGGTGGGCGACGGGGTTCTTGGAGAAGAAGACTTCAAGTCCGTCACGGATGCGTCGAACAGGTTCATGGAGGGTGTGCAGCCCGAGCTGCTCGAAGTCGAACTCTCCTCCCTGCTCAATCTTATCCGCCCAGATCGCTACAACAAGGCGATCGAGAAGCGGCGGAGTGCCAAGGCTGGGAGGAACGGTAAGCGGAAGAGGCGTAATCGGGGGAATGGCGACACGGCTGATGCGACACCGAGAGTGTTCACACCGCCACCGCCCATGCCCGCCGAAGACCTCTTTGCAGAGTACGACTTCTGATAGTAAATACCGGGGGGTGTGGGGACGGGAGGAGTGGGAATTATCCTACTCCTCCCGTTTTTTTGTGCATTTATCCTTGACTGCTAAAGTTCGAGTGTAACAATTCCGATAACTACAGTAGCGAAGGGTTACTTCTTTGGGGCTTACACGAAAGGAAAGCCATGAGTTTTATTACCCACTGTGGATCTAGGCGAGTCAGTGAGTCGGTCCTCCGAAAAATGGGGACAGCCGAAGGGACTGAAACGCACAGGCCCATATCGCACTGGGATGCGTTCAACCGTACCGCTAACGGCCTCCGGGCTGCGGGATGGGAGGTCACATCCGCCAAGCACGCCGTCAACAGCCGCAACGACTTCTCTGGGCTGTGGGACCAATACTTTGGTCTCATGGAACTAAAGAAGATCCAAGGCCACGACGGAGCAGCATCCGATCTCGGCCAAGAGGCAGGGATGGTTGCTGGTGTGCGAAACGCGCACGACAAGCGATTCCCTTACGGGTTCGTTTTTGGTGCAAAGGTGTTCGTCTGCGATAACCTCGCCTTTCACGGGGAGGTCACAGAGACCAGACGACACACCAAGAACATCGACGAAGACCTCGACGGAGTTATCCACAGAGGGATTCGGATGTTGAACGAGGGTCGGTCTGTTATTGCAGACAGGCACAAGACCTACCAGACGACGCAGATGAGCGAAGCTCAAGCACACGACATCGTTGTCCGGTCGTGGAGGGATGCAAACGTGATCCCCAAGACCGTGGCTGATAGTGTTCTTGACGAGTTCTACGCACCGTCACACGAGAAACACAAGGAGTACGACGCTGCGTTCCCCGGACTGAGGTCCATGTGGAGGCTGTACAACGCCTTCACTGAGTCGCTCAAGGATCGGGGTTCCATGTCTACTCTCTCGGAAAGGACGATGCGACTGCACACGCTTCTGGACAGGTACGCTGCTGCTGCGTAGGCCCTTGGCCCTCGGCCAGATCACAACGATCTGGTCGGGGGCTTTTTCATTGCGCTAAAGTTTGAGTGTCGTAATGCCGATAACATAAATACCGGGGAATTCCCCCCGGCGTCTAAGGAGATCAGCAATGGTCCTCGACGAGTACAAGTACAGCCCGAATCTTATCCTCCGAAAAGGTGATAGCATCAGGCTGAAGGAGGGACCGTACTACGAAAAGAAGGACGGTTCCAAATCCTCACATGCGTTCAGAGGGAACGCGGTCATCGAGTGGATCGAAGACACCGACAAGGGTGTCGTCCTGCATTGTCAGGAGATCACTCGTAGTGGGATGCGATGGGCGATGATAGCCGCTCGCATCACCGGGGAGACGGTTTTGACCGTGGGCGGGATCATCACGTCCCGGCCCTACAAGGTGGTCAAGGCCAGAAAGCCCCACGTTGTCCACGAAGTCCCGTTCCCCAAGGCACGCTAAACGAAAGGCCCCGGCAGGCATTGAGCTTACCGGGGCCTTTTTCGTGCGCAGTTATGTCTCGTCTGAGTTCACCTCGCTGGTCGGGACTTGCCAGCTACGAAACCTCTCTTGGTGCTTGAGGCGATCCTCGTCCCAGTCTTTCCTGATCTCCTCGCATTGTTGACGTATCTCCTCTGGCGACGGCGTGTAAGACGGATCTGCCTCTCTCGCCCGGTCAGGATCATTGACCCGCCCAACCAGATCCCACTCCGTACTCTCGCACTTGGGGCATTGCTTGAAGAACTTCGTGTAGACCCATCTGCATTCCTCGCATTGCTTGTCCCACACAGCCCGATACTCAACGAGCATAGCCTTCTCGCCGCGAGTTGAAGGCTTACTCTTTCTTCTTCTTCTTCTTCCCATAGTCAACCGCCTTTGCCAGCCCCAAGCGCACAAGCTCCTCACCGAACTCCTGCCCTTGGTCCCCGTAAACCCTCGCGAGGTAGCGTCCGTACTTCCCCGTCTTGTCCCTGATCGTCTGAATGATAAGGCCGCCTGTGGAATTGTCAATCATGTCTCTCAGGGCGTTCTTAGATACGATCCCCTCCTCTCGCTCTGGACCTCGTACCTCGGGTGCATTGATGCCGTACAGGCGAATCGTGATAGACCGGCGGCAATCGAGACCAAGGTCAACCTCAAGTTTCAGCGTGTCGCCATCCACCACCTTGATGCATTCAGCATCATAGGTGTATCGGTGGTTGTTCAAGGCGTCAGCCGTCCCATTCTGTGCAAGCATGGCAATTCTACTATGTCTCCGGGTGATGTCCTTGCGGGCGGCCTCTCGTACCCCTCGCCAGAGTACCCGCCCTCCTTGAGTGCCGCCATGACAAACTCGGAGCAGAAGAACCGCTCCTTGTTTGTGTCCGGGGCTGCGAGACTCTTGTCGAACCAGCGTCGGCAGATGACGCTCCATGAGCGAATGAACTGCCAGATGGAGGCGTACCGCTTCCCCCAACAGGTGAGGGCGTACTGCGACATCTGCTCCCGGCTCACGCTCTCGTCGTAAAGCTCGTACCAGTCCACCCAGTCGCCGTCTTCGATGAACTTGCTGACAGGGAACAGGCGGACGCCACTGCCTTCTAATGCCTCAAGGCAACACAGCCTGTCGCCAAACCAAATGGCTATGCCGACATGAGACACACGGCTCAGCGTGCGAAACTTTATCAGCCAAGAGAAGCACCGGTTACCTCGGAACGCCAGAATGTCCCCGTTCCGAATCTTCTTCCGCGCGCCTTGGTACTGCATCGGGTTCTCCCAGCCTGAGATCGTATTCGGACCCCCCGTCAGTGGGGGGAATCACAACGGGCGTATCGGGCAACCCTCCACCAAGCAAGTTCAGGAGGAAGGGCGCGCCCGCCCCGCTCCCGAGCAATGCTGCTGCAATCAATCCTTTGACCAGCCACTTCTTGCCGCTGCTGGTCGTGTCGGTGTTCGTCTCCGTGTGGTGATGCACGACATCCCCGATATGGGTGCTTCCCTGCTCGACGCCTTCCGGGCTGAAGTTTCCACCAAGGGTGTTGCGAAGGTGTGCCCTGATCTGCTCGCGATTGATGCGAAGCATCTCGGCCACATCCTCAGCCTTCGCCTCCTCCTCCAGTAGCCGGACGCCCATCCAGCGTTCCGTCAACTTGTCGAGCAAGCTCTTCACGGAGTTCCCCCGCCCTCATGGACACAACGGTAGACAGACTGCCATCCAAGGCAGACATCCTGATAGTAGCAACCCGCTTGCGGTGCAACTCGGAGTTACGTTCCGCTTGGAGCAGTGGATCGAGACTTCCCACTACCGCTCTCCTCAACGATGCGGTGGCCCAGAGCTTCAGCTTGGGAAACCATGTTCTTGGCCTCCTGATGCTCGTAGCGGATGCACTCAACCAAGGCGTTGAAGCCGTTGGCGGCCTGCTGCGCGCCGTTCAGGGCGTGCATCTTCATCATCGCGTAATCGTTGGCGGCAAGTTCGACAGATTCCATTACTCAATCCTCATGACAGGGACAGAAGGGACAATCTTCACACTCGCAGGTCTCGTTGTCGCACATCACTTGGCCCTCGGTAACATGAGCTTGATTGGTGTGCCAAACGGGTAAGCCTTCTCCTGAATCACCTTCCCGGTCTTGGGGTCGATTATCTGCACTCGAATTGGAGTGCGATTGATTCGGGCTAGTTCTTCCCGTTGCTCCTGCAACAACTTCAGAATATGGATGATTGCGTTGGTTCTGTCAATGTCCGAATTGAGCTTGATCCCGTCCACCTCAACCTTCTCTTCCGGGCCAATCTCGTCGACACCGCCAAAAACAGGCACGCTTGTTGTACTCTGCGACTTTTCCAAAAAAGAAACGATCTGGTCGTGCGGGGCCGCGAACACCGCCTTATTGTTCTTGCTCCCGTGGGTTGTTACTCCAACCAGCTTTCCGTGCAGGAAAACACCCCCGCCGGAGTTGCCGGGGCGAAACTTCCCCTTCTTGACCTCCAGAAACCACCGCTTCTCGGGCAGGTTCGTGATAGAGACCCTGCCGCCGTACTCCAGTTCGGTCACCTCTGGCCCCTCGCCTCTGGGGTACCCACAGCCGCGATACTCCAGCTTGCCGCCAGTCGTGTACTTCTCGACGACCGGGTAAACACCCAAGGTCTTGTCTGCAACACAACGGAACAGGGACAGATCCTTGTCGCGATCAATCGCAATCCAAGTCACATTCCCGCCGCTTCCGTCTCTGTTCCAGAAGGCGTTTACGGCTCCTACTTTGGGCGCGCAGTGTGCGGCGGATATCCCAATCGCGACTGTCCCTTTCCTGCCAATAACTGTCCCAGAGCATCCGTTCACCCGGATACTTGAGTCCAAAAAGTCGTTCGCTAGAGTAGGGTCCGTCGACAGCGACAGGACACACAAAGCTACAGACAGAGGGACGAGCAGCCAAGCTAGTAATCGTTTGCGCATAAGAAAACCCCCGTACCCTCAATTTTCGTTGAGGGCCGGGGGCTTGTCAACAAGGTGGAGTTCTCTGTAGGCAATCCCCACAGCGAGGGCTGCCCACATGTCCCCGGTCACTCCATAGAGCGGGCCGGGGCTTCTCTTCGTTCCGATGGCATCAGATCCACTCGACCCGTACCTCTCGATGAGGCAGCTTCGCACCTGCGAATCGTTCTTCTTCCGGTGTCCCCGGCAGATATGATTCTTTACCTCTCGTCGCGTAATGCGAGCGATGGGATGGTGCTTTCTGGCCGCTTCTAGGAATCTTCCGATCCACACCAGCGTCTCGAAGACCTCGTTACCCACAGGCTTCCCGTAGCTGGACATCATCTCGATAACCACAAGGTCTACCGTATGCCATCCGTACAGGTTGAGTGCGAGTCCATCCAAGACTTCTTCATTGTCCCGCTTACCAAGCCCCGTGACAGTGTTGGCATCTCCAACAACCGTCCACGCAGACTTATAGGTACCGGGGTCAATCGCCAGTATGTTTACCATCGTACTCCTGCTGCCTTTCCCAGAATACTTGATATGCGTCTAGTGACTCCTTCGTGCCCGGAGTTGTTGCCATGTACGCGAAAAAGGCTTCATTGAGCCTTTTTTCTCGCAGTCTCAATGGGTATTGTTCGGCGAGGTATCTCTCGTGACTCTTCTCCCTCGCCTCCTTCTCCAGACTTCTGGCTTCTTCGGACACGCACGGCCTCCTCTTCATATAGCAAACGGAAACGGCTGAAAACAGAGGAACGACTATAGTCGTCCATGTTACAGAGATTGTTCCACCCAATCTCCCTGACTGCTGAGACGATTGCATCGTCCCGCAACCATTCTCTCGCCTCCTTCGGCTGGCCCATCCCAAACTGGGACACAGCCTTCCGAACTTTATTGAAGGCGTCTTCGGCAGTAACTTCGGGCTTGCGCCCCTGCCACCAGTCATCCCGGTCATCCGCCCACCGTTCTTGGTTGAACCAAGTGGAGGGATGTGGGGTAAACTGGCTGTCTTGGCCCTCTCGGGCCTCGGCATACTCCTCGACAGCGTCAAGGAGCAAACCGAACGGCTCTTCTAGCAGAGCCTTCTTGATGGCCCTCAACGCAGCCTTCCTCGCAACCTTGCGGGGGTAGGCCATGTAGATGGTCATCGCTTGCTCGTCGAGTGTCATTCGACCCCCTCCGTTGCAAGTGCAATGGCGACACGAATGTCATCCTGCTCCATGTTCTTGAGAAGGTGGATGTACCCGTATTTCTGGCCGGGAGCAGTCCTGTTGAATATCGCGAAGTTCTTTGTCGGGTCGTTCTGACCGGCGAGCTTTATGCCCTGATGGTCGTATCCGAACACCGACTGCCACTTGCACGAATGGCAGGAGCAGTTCTCCGACACCTCCGGGGTATCCGTAATCTCAATTTCTGGCACCTCACGGGTGTAGGCAAGGACTGCGGGTCACCCCCCGCCCTCGCCGTCCGTCCACTTGTTGGCGTTCTTGCCGCAGCAGATCGGAGTACCCTTCACGCAGTGCCACCAGAGGTTTTGTTTTTCCTCTGGGTGGAGCCGAGACAAGCACTCGGCCATCTCTTCCACAAACTCTCTCTTCACTAAGTCCATTTTTACCTCCAAGGACAAGGAAAGGAACGTGGAGTGGACCTGCCGGGAATCGAACCCGGTTGCCGTTGCGGTTTTTAAGACCACGAGGCTCCACCTGTCAGGCCCCGTGGGCATCCGTGCCCGTCGGGCGGAGGCTCCCTCCTCCCAAACGCATCCTTGCCCGAGGTTGCAGGCTGGGACTCGAACCCAGCTTGCTCGAAAAGCAATCCACACCCATCGAGCAGTCCAAGGGTGTTGTAGAAGGCATCCAATTCCACCACACCCTTCTGCAACTTTCCGCTCTAGAACGGGACTTCCTCGGAAGAAACTTCAGCCTTGGCCTCAGCCTTGGGCTTGGTCTTCTTTCTGACTGTCCCGTACAGTCGATCCAACTTCTTCGCAACGTCCGAGTCTGAAACAAAAGAATCAGCCTCGACAGTGCGAGGGAAGTCAAAGTTGTCGTACACCTTCTCTCCACTCTGGGAGTGAGAGCAACGCAACTCAACTTCGATCCCCTTCAGGGACGTTCCGCCTTCGGTCTTCGGGTCGAGGCTCGACCAGCTACCGTCCCATTCAGGACACAAGGACTGGAGCTTCTCAGTGGAACGCTCCACGTTCTTGTCGCTGTTGAGCCAGAGGGACGTCCGGCGAGTGAACTCACCGGTAATCGTGTGCCTCTGTGACCCCTCGACTGATGCGATGGGTCGAATGACCAGACCAAAAAACTCGGTCCCGTTGGGCGTCGTGCTGAAGTATTGATCTTCAACCCGACAGAGATACATACCCGGTTCGTAATGTGCCAAGGTATTACTCCTCTCTCGCTTCCAGTATTGCTTCAGTAAGATTCGACCATGCCTCCTTACCGGAGGCCCCGCCCTCGATCTCTCTCGGGAGTCCAAAGCGGTTCTTGGCATCGAACGCCGCACTGTACTCGGTGTACAGCACTCGGGACTTTCCTCCCTTGCCCTTTGCCCGACTTCCGTCCTCCTGAACCTCAACGTAGTAGTTGTAGAACAGGACGGCGTCAGCCCAACGGTGCGTAATCTGCCACGTTTTGGCGTGGCACGCTGCTTGGTAGCGGTCGTAATCAGAACCCTCTGGGTTCTTGAAGGGGCGGATCTGGATGTGTTCCAAGAACACAATCGTCATCCCCTTCTCGTCACGAAGGCAGTCCAAGGCTTTCAGCATTTCCCGCCACTCGGCGAGAGAGATTTCGTAGCCACGATGATAGGCCTGAAACCCCTTGTCTCCCCAGTCCCCCGCAAACTCCTTGTTGCACACATATTCGTGGCACAGGTGTTCGAGGCAGGACAGGGTGTCGATGACAAGTGCCTTGTGATCGTGCTTCTGAGTTCTCAACTCTTCCAGCACTTCCAAGGCCGCTTGCCAGCTCTCCACCGGCTCCAAGACCGGCACATCTTTAGGAATTGACCCCGACGACTTCAACAAGTCGTAGGAGTTTTCCTGCTTGAATGGCATCATCAAGCCACCCGGAACCCAAGCTCCGATAGTGGTCTTCCCGATCCCCGGCTGGCCAGTAATGACCATAGACGAAGGACGTCGAGAGGTTTTCCTTGATATGCCCTCAAGCCATTTCGTTGCGGTTCCCATTAGAGTCGCCTCCTTCCAGTTGGAATCCCGAAACTTCCGACCAGTACACGTCCATGACGTGGTGCCAGACGGTTCCGAAGAACAGTGCGTCACTGTCCGTCGTGTCGTGTTTCTCCAGACCAAGCTCGTAACGGAAGTGATGCTTCCGCTGGCAGGTCTGGAAACATTTGAGTCTGCTGTTGGTCAGCACCTCTTTGTCGCTGTCGATATCTTCGACGTCCAACTCAGGATGCACCTCGCCCCGCTTCCAGTTTCCACTGTCGGGCGAGTCGCTGCCCTCGCAGATGCCCAGATAGCGGCACGGTGTTCCCCATTGAAGACACGCACCGGAGTTGTAGGTGTGCCGCTTGTGCGACTCATACCTCTTCCTCGCGGAGACTATGTTTGCCGACAAGTCCCACATGTTTTGGTTGTGGGTATACAGGTCGTCCTTCAGTGTCGGGACCGAACGTCGAGCGAAGTATTCAGTCGGGTCTCTGTAGACCGTGTCGTATACTCTCGCCTCGAACATATCGTCGTTCTCTGTGTCCATCTCCAGTTGAGGCATAGACAAAGAGTCTAGCGTCAACTGCTTCACAGGAGAGTCGTAGTACTTACCGGTCTCAAGTATCGAACGTCTCGCCGCTTGGGCGATTCGCTTCGGCCTGATCTGCGGCTTTCGCACAACGTCCCAGACAATCCGGTCCACTTCGATCCCGTTAGCTCTCAGCAGTATCTCGTACTGCTTTGGCTGCCCCTCAATCTGGAGAACCCTCCAGTAGTCAGAGTCGGCACCGATCTTGGACGAGGTTGTCTTGTGGTCGTAAAGGACGACCTTGCCATCCTCGCGGACGACCTTGTCGAGCTTCCCAGAAAGAACAAACTTTCGGCTCCTCCTGTTGGTGTCCAAGTTGTACAATGGACACCAGTACGTCTTCTCGACCGACAGGACTTCGAGGTCGCTTGTGTGAGACCACCAGATGCGGTCATACGCCCTCAGCATCCCCTTCATCATTGCCCCCATGTGACCATGCGGACAGTGACTTTCGATGACCTCGATACATTTCAAGTTCACCTATTCGCCTCCTTTCAGTTGTCAAAGAACTGAACTCACAGGGATTCTAACACCCCCTTAGAGGAAGGCAAGTAAAAAATGTCAGAAAAAACGACGTCCCGAGCAGAAATACGCATCGGAGATCACACATATATCGTCCTTTGCGACCCCAAGTGGGAGTCAATCGAGCAAATCGACGACAAGCTGGTCGACGTTTTGTACTCGTGGACGCAGGAATTCGAGAACTTTGGGTGCCCGGACATGATCTCCCTGATCGACGGCATTAGCCTGTCGACACAAATGGATCACCTAGACGGACTGCTCTCAGCCCTCAAGGAGCGGGGGTTTGCTTCCCCGCCTCTAGATTGAAGCGGTAGTGCGCTGAAAAGTACTTGCTCCCGTTGATTCCGACACGGCGGAAGTTCTTCACCTCCACCAGCCCGTGATCTTTTGCGTCGGAAATCCGGGTCTGGGCTGTGCGGAGGCTGACGCCCCACTCTTCTGCCCACTCCTTCGCTGACTTCCACCCCTCAGGCGGGCCACCGTACTCCCGAGACTCCCTGCCGAGTGCGGCTTCCAGTTCTTCCAGCGTGATCATCGTGTCCCTTTTGCCCACAATCGCCTCCAAGGTTTGATGAAGTAATGCCCAACAAAGCCCCCGATCCTCTTAAGTCCCAGCCTCTGGCGGAGAAAGTTTTCAAGATCGGTCAAGGGGCAACTCACCCCTCTAGCAAACATCAGGAAAAGTATAGACGACATGCAAGGAACGGCAATATACCAATCCGTCAAAAACGGAAGCACGAAGAAAGCCAGCACGTTGGCCACGACAATGTAGCCATGAAACACAACCAGAGCAGCAAGGGCGATTTTCAACGCCTTTTTTCCATGTCAAAGAACCAGACAACAAAAGGAAACACAGGGA
>CEUI01008337.1_pt1 | contig 12406 bp, 20 predicted proteins | sample 531411 | NCBI WGS metagenome assembly CEUI01 (sample SAMEA2622841, study PRJEB7988) | marine metagenome | isolation source: saline water (ENVO:00002010), including
GTCAATAAATGCTCGTAATATTTGGTTTTGTCTAGTATACATATCCTCAAATTCATCTTGATCTTCTGCAAATGAATGTTTTGGATCAAATCTTCTTTTCATAGGAGGTTTTTTTTCTTTCAACCCATCTCTGCCTATTCTCCAAGGTTGTTCTTTATCATGTCTTCTAACTGATTCTATATAGTTTTGATTATCAGTAGAACTACGATGGAGTATTTTTTGTGCTTTTGGAAACTCTTTAGCAGTAAGTGGTTTATCTGTGTTTGTAGCACCTGAATCTTCTATTGGTTTCTCCTTTGATCTACCATCTATATCTTTTTTAATTGGATTACCTTCTTCATCAAATTCATCACTACCTTGTTTTGAAGGTCTAACTGGAACGAATAATTCACCTTTGCCTGCTACACCTTTTTCTTTTTCCCATACTTCTTCGTTTTGGTCTACCTCTGGTACATAGTTACCACTTGATTTTTCGACATAACATCCCATAGAAGTACATTGTATAACCATCTTACCGTCACCTCTTTCTACTCCATTATGGTGTGCTTTTGCGATTTGATTAACATCTGTAATTAAAGCCATAGGTACAGCTGGATCTTTACAAACTGCAACCTCATAGTGTTCTAAATCTTTTAGAGCATAAGCAATAGAACCATCTTTCATTACAATAGGTGCTCTATTTGTTCTGGTTGCACCACCAAACGACAATCCCTTATACTCTTTATTTTTAATCTTATCCCAGATAACATTATCTAGTTGATAGTTTTTGAATATCTTTCCAGTAATTTTAATTGCAGGTAATTCTTCACCTTTGTCGTTTTTTACAACAGTTTTTGCATAATTGATACCTTTTCCTATAATTCTATTAGAGTGTGTATCTGAAATAGGTGCTCCTCTATCCATCCATACTGGTAATACTTTGTATAATTCATCTACTATTGTAATCTCTCCTTGTTTATCCTTCATTTCTACTGTTAAAAGACCTTCAAAATAACGTTCATCAGATTTTACTGGTGACATTGACTTTAATGATGTTTGTAAACCATTAAAGAATACTTTATCTGACATATAGAAAAATCAGTGAAATTACATATAAATATTATGGGAAAAAGGTAGAATGGTTGGGTTATTCACCCAAAACATAGCCATTTACTCTTTCTTTGCTTTGGTTACTGCGAAATCAGCTGCAAAACCAGTGGTCAAACCTATTAAGGCTAAACCAATATCTCCAATGCCTTCAGTTGCGATTGTTTGACCAATAGCAATGGCTGCAAAGGTGGATATGATTAAAGCACCTGCGAATTTCCTTGCAGAGAAAGATTCATCTTGTCTATGTAGGTATCCTCGTAGTGTGTTTAAACCTGCACCAATTACTGCTGCTCCAACAGTTATTAATACTGGATCTACCATAGAAGTATCAGATTAAAGCATGTATATAACCATTACGGATGATTTGTTCATTCACGAATCACTTATCGTCTAAAACTTTACCCACTAGGTCTTCTAAATCTGAATCGGCTTCTTCATGAAGTCTATTAGATTGTCTATCTAGTGCTGTTGCCAAAATAATAAGGGCTTTTCGGAGTTGTTGTATCTCCAAACATAGGTTTTTCTGTGTATTGGAAAGTTTCTTAAAATATGCTAATAATGCACCACCACTTCCCATAACCAATCCTATTACTATTTCTGAGAATAGCTCGTCAATCATTTCGAACATACACCTATTGGGTTTTTTACTTATTTAAAGATTAAATCGGTTCGAGAAATCCTGTGTCTATCATATTAAGGAGTAACTCTGGATCATCTGATAAAAGATAGAATAATTCATCTGACTCTGCATCATATGTTTTACATTCAAATTTACCACATTTATAACATAAACCTATTTTTAAATCACCGTGCTTATATCTATATATTTTAGCACCACAGTTATCACATTCTAAGTTTCTGGGTAAAACTTTTTTATGCAATCCGAACATTCTTGCCATTCACCTTCGTATTTTTTATTACACCTAGCACATCTATCCACAGAAATATGAGAAAGGATTTATTAATAAGTATTACCTAAAAAATCAATGGCATCATCGATATATATTTATGACAGTGTAGATGAGTTTGAACATATTTACAAAGGATATTTAGAAGAACCATTAAGAAAAATTAAAATTAATGACCTTTTTATTCATGAAAAATCAAAAATATGGGTTGTGACAAATACAAATGATTTAAAAGAAAAACCATTGTTACAAAAATCTCTTGTCCATTTTAGAAATGGTAGTGTTGACCAATATGCTACAGATAAGACAAAATTAGTTCTTTATGATAAAATGAAATTTAACAAAAAGAAAATGAGATTAGAATTCTTTCCAAAGTTTCTAAGAAAACCACTTTTGTCTTGGAAAGTAGATAGACATTATAGTGAAAACATACAGCATAAAAACAAGATAATTGATTATGATCACAGATATTATGATTATGAGTTGGATAGACTTAACTTTATCCTAAAACCTGACAAGAGTTAAAAAACCAGTTTGTAAACCAAAACCAACCACCTTCATTACATATCAAAACTTTGCACCACACCCATTACATGTAGAGAATCCTTTTGACTGTCCATCATTTTTACCCCAAGTCCACTTCCATCCTTTAGTAGCCTTGCATTTTGGGCATGGTTGAATACTCATTTTATAACCACTTCTATTTTCATTACTGCAAATGTAATTCCTAACATAATAGGAACTGATATTGCAGGTATAACTATTGCATAAAGTTGTGGATATTTCTTAAAAATCATCTTTTATTACCAAGTCCTTTTGACATAATTATTTTCCAATCTTTACCATGTTTCTTTCTCATACGTTGCCAAAACGGATCAGAACCAAACTGACCACCTTGCTGATTATACTTTTTCATTATTTTTGCAACTCTTTCATGACATCTCTTACATAATCTAACATTAATTTGCTCCATATTAAACTTATATTCTCCACAAAAATAACATAATCCGTAATAAATTGGCTTTACAGATACTAAAAGTGCTTCTCTACCCCTTTTACCTGCACAATCACCACAAATATCAAAAATACCTGCACCTGCTGCATCATTTTTCAAACAACCAAAACAAACTGCTTCTTTGTATGCATTTACATGTGTTTCTTCGTTTTTTTGATGTATTTCCCAGATTTTCTTACCTAGGTCAGTATTTCCTGTATTTACATCTAATTTTGTTGGCATATTAGTGTTCTGAGAGTTTCACTCTTTTTAATGTATCGTCTAAAATGATTCTGATATTATTGCAAGCATAATCACTTAAACCATGTGCTCTACATTCTTTTCTTATTTCATCTAAACATTCATCTATTTCAGAGAAATTTGCATTGTAGACATTAGTTGCTTTTTTTGGAATAGTTTTTTTAACAGTTGTCTTTTCTTTGACTTGTTCCTTTACTACTTTTTTCTTTTTACTTATCATTCTTCATCATCATCTTCTATTTCTTCTTTTTTACTTTTATTTATTGTTTCATCTTCTTCCCATTGTCTCATACCTTCAAATTCAGCCTTTACAATAGCTCTTGCTTGTCTTACAGTCATACCTGCTGCTTTTCTAAGCTCATCTACTGTTTTTGTCTTTTTCCAACCATAATCAAGTGCTGTTTGTAGTGTATTCTTTACAACAGTAAAGTTACTTGGTGTTATTCCATCACCAAAGCCTTTCTGTGACATTGAAGTTCCAGAACCAGTACTTGGTGAACCTTGTGCAATACCACCCAAGTCAGATGGTCTATTTTGTGCAGGTGCACCTTCAAATGATTGTCTATTCTCTAATGGAGCTGCAGTACTTCTTCCTCTACCGTTAACTCCTTGTGCTCCACTCAATCCCATTAAATCTTCAAAGTATTTTGGATCTTGTGAAATATTGTATTTACCATCATGTGTTCTACTAACTTCAAATCCCATTTGTTGTAACATTGCAACATTTTGTATTTCTACACCATCTCTTTGCAAATCTGCAAGTTTATCATTCTCTTCACCTTGTATTAATCTTAAATCCCAGTCATCTATACCCATTATTTCGACAAATTTCTTTAAAAATGACTTAAATAGTATATCTTGCCCCCATTTTACTGCTCTGTTTGTAATTGTAACCTGTAGTCCTTCTTGTGACCAACCACCTACCATTTCTCCATAATAGAGTGGTAAAACACCAAATGCAGCACCAATAATCTGTCTTAACTCTTTTCTTACTTCAATAAACTCTAATTCTTTAAGTGAACCAGTAAAATCAATCCAATTAGCCATGTTTTTACCACCCTTATCTGATTCTACCATAAGTGGGTGTATCATATATGGATCTTCAATGGCTTTTTGTTCTAATGCATCCCAAGACTTTCTGAATGTTTCATAGTTACGAGATGCAATAACAAGTAAACCTCTTGGTGGTCTCATCTTGTCAAAGTATTTTCTAACATATTCATCCATATGTGATAAAGACATTGCTTTTGACCAAATTGCATAGATTGGAGAATAACCATAAATTAATGAAGGTCTATATTTGCCTGCTTTCCAAATAACTTCACCTTCACCATAAATTACTCTTTTTGGGTGTGGTACACCTACAGAATAAACTGAATTAACTTCCATAATTGCTTTTATTCCTTTTGCGTTACATCTGTCACATCTTTCAGTATAAAGTCTTTTATCACGGTGTTCAAATCTAGGACACACCCAAATTTTCTGTCTTTTATCATCATAACCGATTCTACCATCACTATCTGCTATCATAGCAACTTGTGGTGGATCAACTCTCAATAATTCTTTAATTTCGGTCTTTTTATAATCAACTTCACCTGTTAAATCATCAATCCAGTAATTCTTTAGTAAAAGTAAATATGCATTGTCAGCAATTTCTAAATCACGTTCTAATTGTCTTGCAACGTCTTCAAGTGTTTGGTTGTTACCATTTACAGAAGTAGACATTAATTTTTCAATGGTTTTTCTGTGTTCTGGTACAGGAATTCTTAAATCTGTACTTAAACAAGAATCACATTGTACTTTTGCTACTTTTTTCTTAACATCACTTTCATCTACCTTTCCATGTGGTGCATATTGGAATTCTTTTGAACAGTTATTACATTTGTATTTGAATCTTTCAACTATCTCAAAACCATTCTTAAACATTTCACGATTAATGGTTTCAATAGGTATTCTTAATGCATCTATGTTTTCTGCTAACTCATAGATCATTATAAGTGGAAATGGAAAAATTGGTAATTTAGCACCTGTATCAGTACTCATGTATGGTTGTGCAATAGAAGGTCTAGTAGTAGTCTCTGTAAATGATTTATTACTGAGTCTAAATGCACCTTTAATAGTGTCTACTAATCCCATACTTAAATTCTATATGAGTAACTTATAAACTTTGTCAAGAAATGTCAAATTTTGTCCAAATCACCATCAACAGGACATCTAATATCTCTTCCTATATCTTGGTTACATGAACATTTATTTGATTTTTTATCATGTGTGTGTGGTTTATCTCCACCTTTATGTGAATGTTTAGTGCCATCTTCGTGTTCGTGTTCTTCTATCTCAAACTCTGGTTCGTTTTTTACCATAAAAATCATTATATAACCCTAGTTATAAAGATTATTAGTCTAGTGGTGTGAGCATGCATACCTTATCGACCTATCATGTTCATTCATGCGATTTGGTTATCAAAGGCGATAAGGAGGACTGTTGTTGCGAGACAGCTAGACCATTACTTTAAATAACATGGTTTTTTAGTATAAGTATGGTAGAATTCGAAGTAGATGACTTTACCGTGTTAATGAGATGGTTTGAATTAGCATTTGCTAACAAAGATCCTGAAAAACTTCCTATGAAAGATAGAAAGGTGTTTTGGAAACTCACATTCTTATGTGAAGATAAGATAAGAGAAGAAAGACAGATTTTAGGTAAAGATGAAGATACTTATAAGCCTTAAGAAACATTTATATTTACTATAAGGTTAAACAATTTGTTGCTTGTCAGGGATTACCTACACAATTAGGTAGCCCTCTTAAAGCAACACTTTACTTATATTTATGAAAACAATAATAATAAACATGTTACGATACTTTGTATTTTTTATAGGGTTGTTTCTTACATTTACACTACTGTTTGCACCAATAGGAATACCATTAATGATACTTTCTTGGAAATGGCACTGGGTAGAATATAAGAGAATAAAACGATATGATAAAGAGTTATTAGAGCAGTTTAGATAATCTAGGTCTTCTACTTATTCTTACTTTTAAAATATTACCACAACAAGGACATCTTATACCAACTTCTTTTTTTAACCATGCAGAACATATTCTACAGTACGATCTAGTATCATAAGGATTACCAAACGGTCTACTAGTACCTATCATATCACATTTACCTTTACATAATCTTACCATTCAATGTATAATACATGCCTATAATAAAAACCTATGCTTTTTTGTTTTTTGAGATACATATATATAGAACATATATGTCTATAAAGTAATGAAAAGTGTAATAACAACTTTAGCCGTATTTGCAGTGTTTGCAACATTCATTGCATATGCAAACGCAGAAGGTGCACCAAACAGTGTAGAAGTAACAAGTTTCCCATTTGACTTATCAGTTATGGAAGATGGGCACATTACTTTCAACAATCTTGACGGTTCAGCACCAATGAACTTTGTTGCATATGGATGGTTTGAAGGCACAGTAGCCGTAGGCGAAGTTTTAGTAATTCAACTTCCAACGGAAAACTGTGGCAATACATGCTACATTGCAGAAGACTATTACATCAAAGACTTGAATACTGGGGAACATTCAATTCTACACATATTAGCACCATATGTAGCACCAGAACCAGAACCAGTGCAACAACCTGTTCAACAACAAGTGCAAGATCCTATCTATCAGGTAGAACTTGTAACGGTTGACGACAGCGAGTTTCAACAACAACTTGTCGACTTGACGAATTCGCTAAATTCATCTCTCGAAACAATAGCGATGCAACGAGAGCAAATCGAGGGGTTGGAGTCTAACGTACAGTCACTAACGGCACAAGTAATTGCCCTAAACGCCACAAGCGTAGCGAGCGACGAAAGCGTTGCAAAGATTTTCGAATTGGAAGGTCAAATCGAGACTTTGCAATTAAACGCCACTTCATGGAGTTCGGAAAGATTTAGCCTTGAAGGTCAGGTAAATTCGGCTAACGCTGAATTGGCTTCAACACAAGTTGAATTGAGTTCAACTCAACTTGAATTGGCTAACATGACATCTGAGCGAGATGAGTGGAAAACGCTAGCCCATAGTTGGTATGCAGTTGCAATGGAGCAACTGAGGGTAATGGTTGAAGTCTTAGGACTTTAACCTTTCCTTTTTTATTTTTAATAAAGATTTATATAAGGGTTGCACCATATGATATACATGTTAGGAAACAAACAATTAGAGAAATTGACATGCGTGGCATGTACTGAACCATTTGGGGAACATTCAAAGAGACAACTTATAAGGTGTTTATTTAGAGTGCAAGGCACAATGATTTCAGATACAAAACCTGCTATGGGTAATGAGTTAGACAAATATGATTCAAGCAAAGCAGAATGTACGTGTAACGACAATTCATGTGATACACATGAACTTGAAGCACATGTTCTATCTGATGCTGATATTGCTGATGGTAGGCGTGAAGGACATATAAAAGAAACGCATTTAGATTATCTAATAGAGGATCAATAATGAAATTAAAATGTACTAGCTGCGTTAATGCAGCATGTGATAAACACTGTAGATGTTCTTGCCATAATGAAGACTTTAGAAGGACAAGATAATATGAAAGATAATGTATTTGTATCTCTTGTGTGTAAACAATGTAAGCACCCTTCTTTATATATAAAGACACAAAATAATAACAACCGTAAATATTGTTCTAAGGAATGTCAAGTTAAATATTATAGAACGTCGTAAGCCTTATATATGTTGTATATTAATATATAGTATGCCTTGGGAAATGTATCCTGATGACGAACCTTTAAGAAAAAAGCACCTCGAAGACTTTGAACGAGTTTATGAACGTGTGAGTAAAGAACCTACCACCCCTGAGAATACATACAGGCTTAAGATTATAAAGGAATGTATTGACAGATGTTCAGATTAAAATTTTGGCAAAAAAAGCACCGATTACGTACTACTGGATTATGTAGTAATTGTCTCTCCTCGAACTCCTATATAAAGGATACTAGGAAGATATTATGTCCTAATTGTATTTAAATAGGGTTCTAATTTGTATCTAATTTTTTCCGAATCGTAGCCACCGATTTTCCAAAAACCGTTTTTTTTCCATGCGTACCTGACTCACTATCTCAGGCACGGTACACTGTGGAATTGCTCATGAACCGTTAAATGAAATGGGATGGTAGGTATGGTGTAAGACACCCACCCCTCAGGGGGCAGGTCTCTGAACGTACAGTGGTTCGGATTTCTACGAGGTCGTAGATTGAGTTATGCCTAAACATAACTAAGTTTACTTCCAGTTTGCTAAAGAATGAAGAATAACCATCGCCTTGAGCGTGCTCTATCTGTACTAGTGAATGTTAGGATTTACAAAATATGAGGTCGGTCATAGTTTTAGTGCTAGCTATGATTTCAGGGTTTAAACACCTTAGACTGATTCAACGGCAATAGCCACAGGCACACATACAACACAGTAGGTAGGAAAGGCTAGCAATAGCTATAACTGTCTACTGGAACAGAGATACGGATTGGGTATGGCGACGGTAGAAATACGACTGTCATACCCTACCCCTTATTTTTTATAATTAACCGTCACGTAAGACGTAAAAACGCTTGTATTCAGAAAAATCTGAGCAAGGCTTATATACGTATGGGGCAGGTAGTGTGAACTACTTGCCCCTAATCAAAAATGTGACATATAAAACATTAAGATGAACAAACAACAAGCAAGAAGGGTACGTAATATAGTGCATATTGTTAATATTACAGTATGTTCTACAGCAATATCCGTTTTGTTAATATTACAATGAGTAATTTATGTGATTGTGGCTACTGTAAGAGGTATTCACAGTGGTATAAATATCGTTGCGAGCATGGCTTTTGGTCAGTGCTTCGTGATGATAATGCAAACCGTAGGTTAGATGCTTCTAACCAATATCTTCCCATCAAGGCTACAGATAGGTAGCCTATTTTTTAATGAACTTATTAACGCAAGTTAATGATTTCGAGCAGGATTACGTAAGACAATCTATATTGGCTTGGCGTAATAATGATGACGAGCTTCCTAGGCTTGGCTATTATCGACCAAAGATAATGAGTCAATTAGGTCTAAGATACTTTGAAATGCCACATGAAAACCCATATCTACAGTCAGTAGTGTTTAAACCTACTAAACGGTATGATACTTGGGGTATTCTATTCATGGGTAATAAAAAGTTAAGGAAGATTGTCAGAGTCATGCAACATGAGACAGGCACGTTTAGACGACTGTTAAATATTGACTATTGGGATGACGACTATCTATTTAGTGGTTCACCTGATAGAGATACGTTTAGAAGTCATCTTAATTGGGCAGGTCACAAATCATTTATAAAACATGGTTGGGTGTTCATAAACCCACGTAAACCATTCTCGCAAGAGATGATAGATGAATTTGTTAATAATTGCTTGACTAGTATGTCAGAAGTATGTCATCAGTGGTACGCAAGACAAAGTTATAACATTCAAGAGCAGTTTAAACTCTTTGATGAAATAGCTAAACGAGTACGTGCTGATAGAAGTTTCTGGTCAGAGATATACTATGATGCCGAACAATCATTAGATACTCTCGATACTGATGCACCTGCTAGAAGGATTAGATAGATTATAATTATGACAACAAACAAAAACTTCGTAAACCTCATGGGTTCAGAAGCTGAAGGTTACTTCGCTCACCCAGATGATAGACATATTCACGACGGTTCTGTCGGTACAGGCAGAGCACGAGAACGTGAAGAGTGCTATTGTTTTGACGAATGCCAATGTGACGAATGTATGCAATGTACTGAGTGTGGATACAGTGCCGACGACTGTTCTTGTTGGGAATGTATGCTATGCTCTGTTTGTTATGAACACGTTGAAGAATGTGGTTGTAACCAACACCGAGAAGATTGCATAAATGAAACAGATGAAGGCAAAGTGTGTAGTGAAGAGCAACCTTGTGAAACGTGTCACGAGAACTGGATGGATATAAACAGCACTTACGATTGTGCTGAGTGTGACCATTTAGACCAAAGATGTAACCGTGAATGTGGATGTTACTGTAACTGTGAAGAGGAAAGTGGTATGGATGGTGAACTTCCAAGCCCTGCTATGACAATGCCTGAGTTGATGAGTTATCAGCACCAATCTGGTAATTATCCAACTTATGTAAATCATACTTGTGGCTTTCATGTTCACGCATCACTGATTAACCGACGACTTATGTCAGTGTTAATGGATAGACATTTCCATGACTATCTAAAGATACAAGCAAAAGTGTGGGGTAAGAACATGCGTTGCAAGAACGAACAGTTTTGGCAACGTATTGATGGTGAGAATACATTCTGTCACGATTACTACAGAGGATTCGAACAGATAATGGCAACGGAACACTATCATGATGATAGATATACCTTTGTTAATTACTGCTACAATCTTCATAAAACAGTTGAGATAAGAGTAGCACCTGCTTTCAAGCAGAGCAAGATGGCTTCACTCTGGATTAAATTCGTTTACGATACTATCAACAAGTTCTTGAGTTCTATGGAAACCTCATTGGTTTCTTATACTAACGCACAAGAGTTTGTTAATAGATATTAAATAAAACATACAACTACAAAGGAGGTGGTATCATGTGTGTGATAATTTGCACAGAAGATGGTAAGTACCCTACCTTAGAGACACTGAAAAGTGCTGAATCTCTCAACAGTCATGGTGGTTCAATCGCATGGTTGAACAAGAACGGAACACGTTCTTACCATAAAGGCATCAAGGCTAAGAAGATTTACAGTATCATTCAGAAGACTCTTAAACCTAAGGGTATAACCACTGCTATCATTCACTTTAGGATAGCAAGTGTTGGTGATGTTCAGAAGGAACTATGCCATCCTTTCCAAGTTAAGGACAACAGTCCTTTAGACTTGAAGGGTGAGAACTTAAAGTGTGACCTACTATTCCATAACGGAACATGGTCAGATTATGCAGAGACTATCATAGAATACTGTGAGAAGTCAAAGAAACCAGTCAAACTACCAACTGGTGCATACAGTGACAGCAGGGTAATGGCTATCCTTGCTAGCAGAATGGGTAGTGTTGGTAAATTAGCTAAGGTAGTTACAGGTTGGAACAAACTTGCAATACTAACAAGCAAAGGTATCAAGAAGTATGGTAGTGGTTGGATTAACCACGAAGGTAATGCATGTAGTAATGATTACTTCATACCAAAGTCATTCAATGACTTTGAACAATCTATTGGTGGTGGTTATTTTAGTGCCACTAATAGAAGAGGTGGCATACAATATAAATCAGAGACAGAAGTCAATGATGATTTAGATGCTGAACTTGAAGGCATGACAGCTGAAGAGAAAGCATTGTTCTATGATATTAAGAGAGACTATGCTTTTAGTAATGAAGAGATACTAGACTATCTAAGTTATGGTTATAGTATCTATGATGTTGAATACTTCGCAGAGAATGAAGCAAGACATCTAAAGAATCAGATGACTGAAGGACAAGATGAGTTAGATGAACAAACTAAACTCTTCTTTGATTTGAATAAAGGTTAGACAGATAACAGTAGCAGTAGGGCTAAGCAGATGACCTAACTACTTAATACAATTTAGAATTGTCAATGCTACAATATTATGATGAACGTATTTATAATGCGATGGCTATCATTCCACGCACCAACACCAATCTTTCGTGTGTTAATGGATATTAAAATATTCATTGATGATATGTTTGGTGGTAGGTGGATACCATACACATTCAAGTGTATGACACAGTATCCTAAACATGATAGACATACATACAAGTATGAATTGTTAGACAATCCACAGCTAGCGTTAGCTATGGAAGGTTAAACCCATACGTATAACTCTCTGCTACTAACTTCCCCTCAACAGTTGTACACGAGGGGGGGCAGAGTAGAGACTTTTTTCTAAAGAGAGTTAGGCATACTATATTAGAATTAATGAAGGATTTATAAACGCTTATCGTAGCGTTATCCTTGTTAATATGAATGAGGTTTTCATACTAAAAACTGGTGAGGTGTGATTACCAAGAAACAGTTTTCCTCATTTATTTATTATGATGAACACTATAACAAAATGTAATCTATGTGGTCAAGAGT
>CEUI01029844.1_pt1 | contig 12403 bp, 25 predicted proteins | sample 531411 | NCBI WGS metagenome assembly CEUI01 (sample SAMEA2622841, study PRJEB7988) | marine metagenome | isolation source: saline water (ENVO:00002010), including
TTTCTAAATGCTGCAAACAATCTTTGACTCATTCTTTAACCTCCTTTGCGTTTCTAAATTCATAACCACAATCTCGACAATACATATCATCTATGCAATCTGAATATTCCCATTCAACATGTCCTTCACAGTTAATAGAATCTATAGTACTATTATAATCTGCAATAACATATACATCTATCTCTCTACATCCACATTCAGGACATTCGCCATATGGTTCTTTCTTTATAGGGTCGTTAACCACAGGTTTACATGCACAGACTACATATCCACATTTTTCACAACTCATGATCACTCCAATCTTTAGTTATTGTTTCTTTATATCTCAAATAAAATGTATATAATAAAGCTATTGCACAGGCTGTTACTAATATATATTCCATTAATCCTCCAGACTCAATACAGGCAATACATCATCTACATTATCATTTAAATAACATAATGCACCACCATCATTACCTTCATCATCACGCATAACAATAAGTCTAGTATTGTCATCAAGTGTAAATGATATAGGTCTAGATCCCCACATATATTTATTAGCTTCTTCGCTATCAACATATTTAACTTGTACTATTTTCTTACCTAGCAATACTTTCTTAGCTTGTTTATTCCATATCTTTGTGTAATCTTTTTTCATTTGTTACTCCTCTAATTATATAGCAGTGCATAGCCATTAAGGCTACACACTTTACTATAATGTTAAGTATATCATTTAATATGAATAAAACTTCATATACCATATTCATATTATTTAACTCTCCACACTCTAATAGCTGTAGGTTTCTTACAAGGGCCTTCTAATGTTCTGATTGAAAATCTCATTCCATATCTTGCAGCTGTTTTATTAGAATAAACATAAGATCTAACTCTAGCTGCATCATAATCAGGTGTGTTTCCATTTATAACAAAGCTATCACCTACTTCTAGATTACGCATAAATTTATACTTACCTTGATTATGTTGATGTATAGGATCAGGTATTGGTACATCTTTTTCAATAGTTATTACATTCATCTTTTCTCCTTTGTTTTTGATATTCATACCGTTGTCGTTTATGAATCATTCTTATAGTTATATGAGTATATTCTTCAGGTTTTACATTCCTACCTAAATGAACATCTGTTCTAGTGATATAATCTATAAACTCAGTTGCGCGCATTTAATTTCTCCCATACAATCTTAGCTTCAACTGGTTTAAATGATGTATCTCTTTCAATACCTAGTCCAAAATGTCCTGTATACTCTTCAAGTTCTTCTATCATAAATGACCCCATTTCAACAGCCATTCCATCTACAATACCCCAGCAATATCCTGATTCTGGATCTTTATTCATTAAATACCATGTCCAACTACCAACAGGATCAAAGAACTTAGCTACTACTTTCTGGCTAAAATCACTACCATTCTCAAATTGTTTCTCTGCTTCTTTTTTTATTGATTTAGTTAATAATTCCATCGTTTTACTCCTTATGTTGATATTTATAGATATAGAAATAAAGGTGGCTTGACCCTCGTTAGTAGTGCTAACTCCCTTTCGGTTTGAACGACTACTCGCCTGTCAATATCCACCTTATTCCTTTTCGACAAGATAACACCTTCAGACAACTGTCCCTGGCACTACCTAATTTTCACCCTACACTTGACAGGACCAATGCTAGTTCTTATACCTGCATTTAGTAGCTACTTATTGGACTAGCGTAGGGATTTTAGCTAAATTAATGATGCAATCAATGCAATTCCATAGCGACGCGTATTTAATCTAGACTATGAAACGCCATACAGGTTCTCTTAGACATACTTACATTGCTGTAAAGTCCGTGACTGACATGATTGCATCAAACTTTGGGAGTCTGCCCGTTGATACTCTGATCGATTCCTGGATCAACTCGGAAACTCCCCCACGTGATAATCCATACCCTGATACTTAATGAAAAGAATTTCAGGTTGGACTAAGTTTAATCTATTGTGAATCCACCACTTCTTTCTACGAAGGTAGTGAACTCTTCAAAGAACTCTTTACTAAATGGATAATTAGCCCAGACTTGTTCTTCATCTTTAGGCCATCCATTCTTGTCCTTTTCAACACTATCAATATACTCTGTGACATCTTCTTCATACTTAGCTGCTGTGCCATCTTTAATAGCTTCTTTCATGAGAGGAACCATTTTAGCACATGTCTCTTTATCTATTTCAATACCATCATTACCGTGACCAGCATCTATTTGCCATGTATCCATCACATCATCACATATTTGACAAGTAAAGTTCCATAATTGTCGCCACCACCATACATTTGATCTAAAATATGCACCAGTCGATTTATCTCTCTTACTCATCTCTGACCAATATTGATCTTCTTCATCTTCAGGCATTTCTTCCCTACGTTCATCCCAACTTTTATGTTCCCATTTAGTTAGCATAGGATAGTCTTTTTTATCATACTCTTTTGGATTAACTCCATGTAAATCATAGCCCATTTTATTCTCCTTTAATTGGTGAGTTTGCCCCACAGCAACTTCTGGTTTTTACACCTCTGTATCTGGTAGGGCTCACTCGTTGGGTTGACAATTATTTATTTTACATCATTCTTAGCTTCAAGAAGTTTATTGCCATATTTTTCATAAGTATCTTCAAATATATCTAGAAACTGTTGCACATCATCATATGCTATATGATCATCAATACCTTCAAGCTTTACTTCAACTGATTCTTCATAATCATTAGAGTATAAATGAGGCCTCTCTTCATATATATACAAAGGATTCAATAAATTAATAATAGCTTTAGCGAATTGTAACATCAAATCATCTAATTCTATCTCAACCCAATCTTCATTTACTTTTGTAAACTTTACTTTCATAATCTCTCCTTTTCTTTTTTTACTTTACTATGTATTGCTTGTGAATCACCATCATCATCTCTAGGCAATAACCTAGGAAACATCATTATACTACCTATTATCAATATAATTGGTCCAAAAAACATTACTAGAAACTCTATCATTTGGCACTCCTTGTTTTGTATTTAGCATCTTGACTGAAATACTCTTCAATCCACCAGCATCCATAAGCAGCTTGTTTTAAGATCCTTTGTCTTCTTCGATAGTTTAGTCTATTGGCTAATCTATTTCGTTTAGCTGTCATAACCTTTACTATCTTTACATCTTCTTTGTTTAATACCATCATCAACTCCTTTGTTGTTAATTACATATCAGACCAACTACCAAAAGCATCTAATATAGAGTTATAACTATTATCTCTTTGCTTCTCATTATCATATAATACATTAAATACATTACTCCCTGTATCAGTTGCAGCTACAAGAGTAAGAACTATAAAGAATTTCTTTGTAGCAGGATTCTGATATTTATAGAATGATACTATATTTCTAGTATTATATTGAACATTTCTTATTTGTACTAATCTATCTTTAATTTGCATTGTCAACTCCTTTTTGTTAATTTTATTGTTAATTCTAAAAGGTAAGGACACATTGGATTACGTGATGTCTAGACCACAACCTTACCTACCCATTAAGCCTCACACCCGTTAGAATGCATAGCTCCTTGGTGCACTTAAGCTGATCAAGCCTAAGAGTTTGCAAATATTTACCAAGTCTTAGTTTGGTATAAGTTTATATTATAATATGTGATGTACGCCTAATTTAGTATGTAGTCGGCATGTGTTATATCATTACTTACAATAAATAACAATAAATTAAATAAAAGGGGGAAATTAATCCCCCAATTACTTATCTCATAATATCAATTGACTTAGTACCAGTAATAGTCATACCACTAGCAATATAAGTACTAACCAATGAAGGGTTATCTTCTACTTCATGAACCACACCATTAGCATCAGTCAACTCAGTGATAGTAGTAGTGCCAACCTTAACAGCAGCTTGATTACCTTTTTCAGTAAAGGAACCAGCAATAGATTGTAGATTAACTACAGTCTCCATATCACCATTATTCAAAGCCCTAATCACATTAGCCTTGACAGCTAGATCAACATCATTACTAGTATCAATCTCAGCAGCATCACCATTCATTCTTAGTCTTTGAGTCCAAGTCCTACCTTTATTTATTACTACTCCCATTGTATTTCTCCTTGAATTAATTAATTATTATCAAAACAAACCAAAAAAAATCAAATCAAAAATAACGAAAATACGATAGTGAAAATCCCACGGTAGGGGGGTACCTTATATAATAACACCACACGATAAAATGCTATAATTTTGAAACCTTCTTGCATCGTACTACTTTTTAATATATATTAACCTATCAGTAATCGTAAGATTATCACCCAAACAGTACCCGTGCGAATCGTTCTGCTGTGGGGGTTAGACGTGGGGTTGCTCTCCATATAGGATCAAGAGATTTCCCCTACAACTGGTACAAATTGCCTTGCTATAAATTAGAGTATGGGAGAAATTACTGGCTTTAAGGAAGTGTAAGGTTAAGAGAAAAAAATGGGTTTTTGCTAATCAGGGGGGAACTACACATTAAACTAAGGAGATTGTATGGCAAAAGATGTAAAAGAGTATGTACTTAAAATTGGATACGATCCTATATCAGAAGAGATAAAATATATACAAGAATATATAGAAAACTCTAAGGCTACATTAACTATTGATGATAAAGAGTATGAATTAGAGGATGAACTTGCTGATTATCTTTTAGATGGAACAATGGGCATCACTTAGAAATCCAAACATCCTGACGGAGTTTGACTGTAATGAGAACATATAAAGTAAATAAAATAGAACATACAGTATTTGATAATGCTGATGAACTGCCTCAAGATATACACTATTTAAGAGACTGGAGAGATGGCCAAATAGGCGACTGGGTGTTAGCCGATGATGGTTGTATTATTCAGATACTTAGAAAGGGTATTATGTTGAAGTCGAAGGGTAAGGTGCGTCAAGTAGATTATATAGGTACTTGCACAGGCACCTTTCTTGTTAATAAGAGAAATAAGCTTGACACTTCTAAAAGAAATAACATTTATTCTCTTGGTGGGACTCTCAGTCCTGAGGAATCAGTAGAGGTTAGGAAAAAACTTAATAGTAAAGAAGAATTATTTGTATTAAATTTGGCTAAGGGAATGGACCCTAAAGAAGCATACATGAAGGTCTTTCCTACTAATAATCCTAGGTATGCTAATATTAAAGCAGCCCAGTTAATTAGAACAGAAAGGATAAAAACTGCTATGAAAGAAGAATTGAAGCCTATCATGGAAGAACTGGGTATTGATCCTAAGGGTGTGCTTGAAGGCATAAAGATTCTTGCTCAGACTGCTCAGAAGGATGATACGAAGTTGAAAGCATTATTCAAGTTATCCGACATATTAGATCTAGAGGATAAGACTAAAACAAGTGTGCAGCAGGTATCAGGAGCAGTATTCCAGGGCTTCAGTAAAGAGCAGTTGAAAAGTGTAGAGAGAAAGGAATTATCGGATGGCAAATGAAAGAATAGGAGATATGGATTTTAGAACATATTATTCTACAACTCTTCCTAGAGGATCAAAAGCAGCAAAAGAAACAGAGTGGGATGTAGATACATCAGTTATTTTTAATAAGGTAACTAGAATGATAGATAATAATGCAACTCCTGAAGATGTTCATAAAGCCCAAATAAGATTAGTAGAACTTGGATACTTAGAACCACATTTAGTAGATGGTATGCGTGGTCCAATTACTGACGGAGCTATTCATAGATGGCAATTAAATACAAATGATGATATAGAGATGTATTGGTACGAAGTAGGTCAAGCAGATGATCCTTTTTCTAAAGCAGCAAGTGGAATTAGAGGTTGGTGGCAAGGTAAGTAAAAAAGAATTTATGACAAATAGAATTGAAGATAATATTATGGATAGCATGATCCCTGCAGGATCTTATGATTTTGAGCATGAGACCAAGGATGATGGATTTTTAGTTTTTAGAGAGATTGATGGTATATATTATACATGGCCTACTGTTTTTTTTAATTACGACACTGGAGTGGAAACATTAGAGAGGGTTAAATTAAATCCTACGGATGCATATGAAGAAGCTAAAAAAAGAGGTGAGCTTAAAGAACATACTAATATGGAAAAAAAATATATTTTAAAAAATCTAAGGGCTGTAAATAAAGTAGCTAAGAAAGAAGGTATTTAGTGTGGCAAAAGGAAGTAGATATAAATATGATCAATTTAAAAAACATGGATATTATGGTAGTGGCAAGATAGTAGATGACGTAGTTGACGATATGCTTTCATTTGAATAATGGCTAATATAAATAGTCGAAATATTTCTGAAGCTGAGGAAGAATTAAGATTAGCATATACAGATTTAATAGCATTTGGTAAATTATTCTTGCCAGATGATTTTATGAGGAGCGAGTCTCCTTTTTTTCATTATGAAGTGTGTGATGCACTTAATGATCATAGTTATAGGCAGTTAGCAGTCATTCTACCTAGAGGTCATGGTAAAACAGTATTAACTAAATGTAGTATTATGCATGATTTTTGTTTTGCAGATGAACCTTTATTCTATGGTTGGGTAGCTGCATCTAGTAAAATATCTGTTCCTAATTTGGATTATATTAAATATCACCTTGAATATAATGAAAAAATTAAGTATTATTTTGGAGACCTAAAAGGAAGGAAGTGGACTGAAGATGATATTGAACTCAAAAACAACTGTAAACTCATTTCCAAAAGTAATCTGTCTGGGATTCGTGGTGGTGCTAAGTTACATAAGCGTTATGATCTTATTGTCCTTGATGATTTTGAAGACGAAAATAACACAGTTACTCCAGAGAGTAGGGCCAAGATTGCGAACCTCGTTACTGCAGTGGTTTTTCCCGCCCTGGAACCGAAGACTGGAAGATTAAGAATAAATGGTACGCCCGTGCATTTTGATTCTTTTATTCAAAAGATACTTGTTGGATATGACCAGGCTTTAAAAGAGAAAAAAGATTATTCTTGGAAAGTAATCACATATAAAGCGTTGCAAGAAGATGGGACTCCTTTGTGGCCATCATGGTTTGGTCACAAGGAGATGGAACGTAAAAAGAAATTCTATGCAGATAGTGGAACTCCACATAAGTTCTATCAAGAGTATATGATGGAGGTACAGAGTGAAGAGGACTCATTATTTACTAGAGATCATATTAAATTCTGGGATGGTACATTTACAAAAGATAAAGATAGTGGTTTAACGTTTATTATTCCTGATGGGGATGATCCAAAGCCATGTAATATATTTATTGGCGTTGATCCAGCGACCGATAGTGCTAGAAGAAATAGTGACTTTAGCGTATTAATTACTATTGCAGTTACTCCTGATAATAATATATATGTATTAGATTATGTTCGTAATAGAACATTACCAGTATTGGGAATCCCAGGAACAGGTAAGAAGGGTATTGTAGATTATATATTTGAATTAAATGAATTTTATAATCCTAGTATGTTTACAATAGAAGATACTACTATGAGTAAGCCTGTATTTCAAGCTATTTATTCTGAAATGAGAAGAAGGAATATATTTGATGTAAGTTTTAAACCTGAACCTCCAGGCAATAGAATGAGTAAAAGAGATAGGATTCAAGAGATACTTGCACAGAGATTTGCAGTCGGGCAAATACATTTGAAAAAAAATCATTATGAATTACATCGAGAAATCATTACATTTGGACCAAGGATGGCGCATGATGATACTATAGATGCGTTAGCTTATGCATGTAAATATTCACATCCGCCTCAAGATATGGATCAGAAAAAAGGCGAATGGTATAAAAAGAAAAAGAAACCAAGGAGTTGGGTAACCGCATGAGAAAGTCTAAAAAAATGAAGCCTGGGAAACTAAAAGGTCCTTCACATAAAAATGGCGGGATTCTTTTAGAGGCTGAGGGTGGTGAATATATAATTAAAAAATCTAGTGTCAAGAAGATCGGAAAGGATAAACTTGACAAGATAAATAAAGAGGGGAAACTACCTATGGGTAAGTATAAGAAGGGCGGATTGGCATCTGAGGAGTCTGGTGGCCCTAAGCATAAAAAGTGGAGCAAAAAATATGATAAGAAGTGGAAGAAAGCTCGTAAAATAGCCGCTAAAGATTATAAGAAAGAACAGAAATATGTTGCAAAAAAGACAACACAAGAATTAAAAAAGCATTTAAAGAAAACTGGACACTGGTCAAAAAAAGAGGGAATGAAGGGACCAGATGTAAATAAGGATCGTTTTATAGATGCTCAGGAGTTTGATGCTACTACTAAAGGTTTAGATATTTTAAAACGTGGCAAAAAGAAACATGGAGAAGCTTATAAAAAGACTTTAGGTGCTAAAATTAGAAAACATAAAGAACGAAGACTTCATAAAAAAATGGATAAAATGAAAACTAAAGAACCTGCTTATAAATCCGCTAAAGGTGGCAAGGTTGGTGATTCAATTAAAACATATTCCTCTGGTGGATATGTGGAGGGAAAATAGTTATGGCAAAATCAAGAAAGATGATTAGGCGAGAAATTTATTTAGATGCTGATACGGAAAGAGAAAAAGAATTATTAAAACATTATGCCAAGATGGACAAGGTAGAGGGAAGATATCGAAAGCTTTCAAAGAAAGGCGATACTGCTGGTAGAGAAGCTTATCAAAAAAGAAAAGCAAAAGGTAAGACTACTTATACTCGAACAGGTAAAGCTAAAGAAAGATATGATAAAAAACGTGCAAGTTATATAGCAAAAAGAATGAAAAAAGGTATGTCATATAAAGATGCTCATCACGAACATATGATGGCTCATGGAGATATTAGAGATCCAAATCCTATCAGAAAAGCTAGAACAAAGCATTTAAAAAAGAAATCTGAAAAATTACGTCAGCAAAAAAGAGATAGAACTTACAAGCAAGGTGGCAAGGTTGGTGATTCTGTAAAGACATATTCCAAAGGCGGATATGTGGAAGGTAAATAATGCCGAGATTTGGTAAACGATCAAAAGATAGATTAGCAACTTGTGAAAAAGACTTACAACTATTATTTAATGAGGTAATCAAATATGTGGATTGTTCAATACTTGAAGGACATAGGAGCAAAAATAGGCAAAATAAGCTGTTCGATGAAGGAAAAACTAAAGTCAAATATCCTAGAGGCAGGCATAATGCTAGTCCTTCTAGGGCTGTTGATTGCGTCCCTTATCCGATAGATTGGACAGACAGAGAAAGAATGACATTATTTGCTGGCTTTGTTATAGGCATAGCAAATCAAATGGGAATAGAAATACGTTGGGGAGGAGACTGGGATCGTGATTTTGAAGTTCAGGATAACAAGTTCGATGACTTCCCCCACTTTGAATTAATAAAATAGTGCATTCACGGACAACCAAGTCCTTAAAGCACAACTCGAAAGGAGAATAAAATGGCACAAACAGATACCAAGAAGTATACGGTACAAGAAAAACTCAACAAAATGGATATCGATGTTCTTGATATCACTTTAACTACGGATGCAGAAACTATAGATGATAATCATATTGTAAGTAGTGCTTTAGAGATTGAAAATGCAGTAGCAGTCCCTGGTGGAACTGCTGTTATACAATCAATATGCGTTATGAATGAAGATGATTCATTAGAAAGTCCTGCATTAGAATTTATATTTGCTCAATTAAATACAGCAGCTGGAACTGATGAAGGAAATGACATAGCATTCTCTGATGCAGATATTAGGTCTAATTTATTAGGTTCAACAACAGTTACTAATTGGAGTACATTAAAACCAAGTTCAGGCAGTGAAATGGCTTCTAAAACTAATATAGGATTAGTTGTAAAAGCTGCGGCTGGAACTACTAGTTTATATCTACATGTAATAAATAGAAGTGGGGCAGGCTTTACTCCTAGTGATACAGATAAACTGAGAGCTAGAATTGGAGTAATGAAAGATTAATGTTTACTAATAGAAGAATATCTGTATTAGGTGGTGGTGGTTTTATAGATGAAAAAGCTGTCGCATTTGATGGTTCTGGAGACTTGATACGGATACCTCATCATGCGAATCTTATAAGTGAACCGTTCTCTGTAGTTGTATGGTTTAAGTCATATACTGATATAACAACAAGAGGTATTTATGCTAAAACCGATAATGAAGATTCTAGTAATAGAACTGGATACAGTATGACGCTTAATGGAAGTTCACAAATTTCAGCTGTAGTAGCTGATGGTACAAATTTTATGACAAAAAGCGGTGCTACAACTTATATTGAAAATACATGGTGTCATGGTGCTCAAGTATTTGATAAGGATAATACTAATGAACATGTGTATTTTAATGGAGTATTAGATGGAACAAAAACTTCTGTCCCAGATATAGATACAACCAATGCAGTAGATTTATATTTAGGAGCTTATTATGCGAATGATGCGAGTGGAAATCCAACTACTGTTCCTATGATAGGGGATATAGGAGATATAGCATATTATAATAAAGCTTTATCTGCTTCTGAAATAGCTACAATGTATAATAGTAGAGAACCCTATGACCATAAAAATGGAATATGTTCTGGAAATTTAGTTAGTTGGTGGAGAATGGGTGATGACCCAAATGACGAAGTAGGTACAAGTGTTACTCTTATATCAGATGCAGCAAATTCAGGATTAGGACCAGAATTGATTGGAGACCCAAGTTTTGATAATGCGAGTTATTGGACTATAGATACTAATTGGGCTGTATCGGGAGGAAAGGCTACTGCAACTAGTGCGACCAATGGACAGGAAATATTAAAACTTAATCTTTTAACTAATGACGCAGATGCTCAAAGAACTTATAGAGTAGAATATACTATATCAGATTATACTTCAGGCTCTGTTAGAATGTGGCTAGGAGGACAAACATTGCCTTATAGAAGTGCAGTTGGAACTTATGTAGAATTTGGTAAATGTGCTGGGTCAGCGAATTTTCAATTTGCAGGAAAAGGTGACGGAGATGAATTTATAGGCTCTCTTAGCGATATATCTGTTCGAGAAGTTCTAGGTAATCCAGGATTCTCAATTGGAGACCCACTAATAGTCAGTAAAGGGAGTTATTAATGGATTGGAGTTTGAGAACATATTTAATTATTAATACTTCAGATATAACAAATGAAATGAATCGTGCATGTAAACCTGGACGGTTATCTATAGATGGCACTAAAACATTATTAAAATGGGATGGTGATACACCTTCTTGTTTTGATGGATTAACAACGTACACACACAGCGAAATACTAACAGAGCTCGCAAAGAGTGAATGGACAGGTGAATGAAGAAAGCTGATAGAGTAAGACAATTATATAATCTTTCAAATACATGGACTAGAAAGCAATGGGAGCATGTAAATCAGAAAGGATATGATTTTGCTCATGATGAACAATTAACTCAGGAAGAAAAGAATGCTTTGGAAGATCAAGGTATGCCTACTTTTGTTATAAATAGAATACTTCCTGTTGTTGAAATGTTAAATTTTTATGCTACTGCACAGAATCCTAGATGGCAAGCTGTTGGAGTAGAAGGTAGTGATACCACTGTAGCAGCTGTATTATCTGATTTGTGTGATTATATTTGGCAGTTATCGGATGGTAATACATTGTATGGAAATACTATTAATGATTCGGTTACTAAAGGTATTGGATATTTGCTTGTATCTGTTGATAAAGATATGGATAATGGTATGGGAGAAGTTGTATTGCAGCAACCAGAACCATTTGATATATATATTGATCCAAAATCAAGAGATATGTTATTTAGAGATGCAGCTTATGTAATGATTAGAAAAGTATTACCTAAAAACCATTTAATTAAATTATTCCCTGCTCACAAAAGAAAGATTAATCAGGCATCTTCAGATGAGCAAATGCAAAGAAGTTGGTCTACTAGATCTATGGGAGATGATGAGCAGAAATTATTTGCATATAATGATAGTACTGAACAAGCTAATCTAGCTATAAAAGCTGATGGTGAGCAGGATGTATTAGCAGAATATTTTGAAATATATGAAAAAGTAAAAGTATCATATATGAATGTTTTTTATAGAATACCTCCTGATCCAGAAACTATTCAAAGAATACAGCAGCAAGCTCAAGTAGCAGCTCAAGAAATGCAGGCAGAAATGGAAGTAGCTTTCAAAGAAACTCAAATGCAACTACAACAAGCAGTTGAGAGTGGGAATATGCTTCCAGAAAGAATGCAACTTGAGTTAGAAAAAGAACAAAAGATGATGGAGCAACAACTTCAAGCATTCCAACAGCAAACTATAAGTCAACTTCAGAATGAGGCTTCTAAGATTGAGAATGTAGTTGTATCTGAAAAAGAATTTAAAATACTTCTTGAAAATAAGGATATCGCTGAAAATATAGTTGATCAAGTTCAGTTTTATGATAC
>CEUI01027923.1_pt1 | contig 12392 bp, 9 predicted proteins | sample 531411 | NCBI WGS metagenome assembly CEUI01 (sample SAMEA2622841, study PRJEB7988) | marine metagenome | isolation source: saline water (ENVO:00002010), including
GAGTTGGCGCAGGTGCTGGTTCGGCAGGCTTGGCTACTGGTTCCTCTTCTAATATGTCGAAGAACCGGTTATTTCCGTATGCTCCCGGTGTATCGTAAAAATCATTTTCTGCAGATAATTTTTGAGCCCTTGTTATGAGGCTTTTTATCCTATTTGAAGCAGTTGGGTCTGTGTCGTCTTCAAGTGCATTTCTGAGTCTCTTTCCAACACCTCCAAGTATATCTGTACCTAAAGGACTGAGACCAAAATAACCCTTCGAATCTCTTTTCGGTCTTGCCTGCTCCATTCCCACTAAAACGCTTGCACGATCACCCAACGCTTCTGGATTATCAACAAACTCCAACAGGTTACCAAGCCCTTCGATTTGATCAGGATCATTTGGATCTACAGTCGCTATGTACTCACCAACAGATTGACCCGTAAGGGCCACATCTTTCAGTGAAGGAAGTGCGTTCTGAATCTGTACTATTTGTTGTTCTGGATTCGCACCCTTCGTTTCCATGTCTCCCAAAGCAGAGACAAAACTCCTTGGAAACGCTCTGCGAATGTTTTCTGGAAGTTGGTTAAAGTCTTCGATGATGTTCGCAAGATTCGCTTGTGCTCTGTCATTCGCTACAGGGTCTACACCAGCTTGTTCGGATTGATTTATCGCATCAGTAAGAGATTTTTCAATACGAGTCGCAACGGCAGCAATAACGGGCACGCCACCAGCAATTTCTTTCAAATCCTCTGCAAGTAGCGGTGGAAGACCACCAACAACATCAGCGCCACCTTGTCTAAAAACCGAATCGTCTCTATTGGCTAATGAAACTCTACTTGGATCGTAGTCTGGTAGCTGATCTGGATCAAAATCCGGACCAGCAGTAAGACCAGATTCTGAGTCAAGCGCTTCAGACAACAACCGTGCAGGCTTGCCATCATCTTCGTCATCATCGCCCATAATTTCAGCATCTGTATCTATGACTTCAACAGAACCATCAAATGCATAATCATCTGGATCAAAACCCGGACCAGCAGGATCAGTTGTCTGAGCGCCAATCACAGACGGAGTGGTACGCCTTGCTGAAACCGTGCCGATGGCCTCACGGAAGCCAGGAACACGAAGAATAGGGTGATCCAGCAACGCCAGCTTACTCGTCGAAAGCCTTGGGGTTCTCGCCAAGTTTTCCACAGCAATCTCACGACGCTGTTTCAATTCTGCGATTTCATTCGTAAGTGAACCTAAATCTTCGCGACCTGACTGGACCTTCAGAGCGCGACCTGCTTCAGCAATCGTTGTTCCTGGCTCGATTCCAGATCTCTTGAGAAGATCAATTGCTTTACTTGTATCGCCGGAATTGGCGCCTTCGACAATAGTGATCTGGCCCTGCTGATTGATGTCGATAGTGTTTGGTACAGATGTAGCGATCGAATTTACGACCTTTTGAGCGACTTGAACATCGGACAACCCTTCAGTGCCACCCTCAAACATTAACCTATGAAGTTCTCTTATTGCCGGTGAATGATCTTGACTTTTCGTGACTACTCTACCGAGAAACTTAGCTTGCAACACAGGATTATTGTGTACTTTAGTTTTAAACTCATCTGTTATCGCAGGCGTATGAATACTTGCTTCTATACGTGGATCTAGAGAATCAGGCTTATTAGCAGAATTAATCGGATCAATGCCCGTCTTGACTACTATTGCTGTTTCTCTTTTTATCTCATTAAGTAATTCATCTGAGTTTGGATATTTTTCTCGCTCTACTTTGTTAGCAAGCAAAGCAAAGAAAGCGAGTCGGGCTTCATCGCTGACTTTATCGTTATTCAACCGTGAAACAATGGCTCCAACAATGTCTCCTGGAAGACCTTGGCCTATTTCCATTTGCTTTATTTGTGAATCTATATTTCTGATTGCCTTGAGTGCGTCTTTATAGTAGACATTGTTTTTGGCTTCAAGCTTTTCTAATTCTTCATCGATTTTACGACGATCAGATTCAATTAGGTCGAAATTTTCAGACTGAAGATCAGACAACTTTGCATACAACTGAGCGTAAGCGCCGAATGCTTGCTTACCCCTGGTCGTGCTGCTCTGATACCGGGTGATCAAGCGCTCACGGTAGTTGATCTCTTTATCAATAGAATCGAGGATCTTTTGTGCGTCAGCCCGTTCAGCAGATTTCGACTTGATGTATGTTGATGCCGAAGACTTCAAAGAATCATTCAGTCTGCCTACAAATTCCAAACCTGACGCCATAACGATCTCACTATTTGCTTAGATAAAATACAAGCAGTTTATCACTACTTGTTGCCGTACCACCTGTATTACTAATCGTATCAGCTTTCACAATAGAAAACTCACTACTCAAATCAGTTAGTATGCCCGATGTCCCATCCTGTTCTAACACCGCAATAAGTTCATCTTTTATTGTAATGCCAGAAACAGTGTGAGTACCAGCAGAGCCGCCACTGATCAAAGATATCTTAATGGGATTTGTAATCTTTGCACCAGTAACAGCACCATCTTCGATCAAGTCTGAATTGACGAAGCCGGATGCAAATAGTGACCGCATCTTATTTGCGGCTGAAAAAGTGCCCTTTGAAATCACACGCAGCAAAAACGTTGGCGTGAATGTGCTTGCTGCAATGACTCGACTCAGTAGTGTTTCATCAAACAGGTCATCTTCAAAGTTGTCACCATCAACATCGAGCGATGGCATTTTGCCTGTAATAACAGGACGTGAAGGCTTCTGAAAAGCCGCCGAGGTGTCTGTAGATACCCGTGGAACATATCGACCGTTTTTCCAAGGCACTATTCCACCCTTCGACTAAAAGTTTGAAGCAAAGTCTTCACCGTACAAAGCCCGCAGCCTTTCGCGTTGCTTGGCAAGCTTTGCAGCCTGAAGCGTAGCTAAGTCTGTCTCTGCTGTCTTTGCCGAATCGATTGCTCCTGCCTGCCTCTTAGCTAAGCCTTCAAGCCTCCCACCAGGCTTTGCCATTTGAATTTGCTCTGCTGAAAAGCCCTCGAATTCTGTGCCCATAGTTTTATCGGATAACCTAGTATCCAATCGCTTAGCACGCTTGCCAGTACGGATGGCCTTGCTTTCAAGTTGTGCTTCTTTAGTTTGAGGTCGAGTTGCACCGTATAGTTGCATACCGGCCTGAAGACCCGTTTCGAGCAACCCAAATGTGCGTTCCCGTTTTGCAGCTTCATCTGCTTGTTTTTCTGCAAGCTTGTCGCTTTCAATGCGGCTGGCTTCCTCGGCCTTAAACTTTCGTTCTGCCGCCCTATCCGTCATCGCCTGCGTCTCTGCGTCCATTCGCGCTTTTTGAGCGACATCTGTTTCATACTTGCCCGCCGCCTGAAGGGCTGCAGCAGCCTTTGTTGGGTCCGCAGCAAGTCTTCCAGAAATCTGCCTACCTACCTCTCTCGCCCGCTGTGTCGCTTGTCCAGCAGCAGCCTCAACCGCTCGCTCCCGCCTATCTTCTTCGGTAGGGTCAAGTGTTTTCAAAGTCCTATAGTACCTGTCACGAGCGGGGTCGCTGTAGTTGAGTGGCGCGTTTTTCAAGTAGTTCAACAACCCTTGACCCAACGTACCAGCAGTGCCCATATATGCGCGACTTCGGTAAATCCGGTCCTCGTAGTCGCGCTCTGATCGCAGTGCTGCTGCAAGCCTTTCGTCTTCTGTCATTTCTTCAGACATGTTTTCTCCTAAGCGATCGGGCGACCGTATACTTGTGCCATATATTGATCATAAGGTGTTCCGGGGCCAACGCTCGTTGCCTGCATCAACACATCATCAGCAACGAAAGGATCTGGAGCGTCTGCGGCCTCTGCGGCTGCGCGATCTGAAGCCTCTCTCATTTGAGCAGACTGCCTACGCTCAGCGATCTGTGCCTCTTTTAGTGCCTTTTCTTGGCGACGTTGTTGTTTTCTCGCTAATCGCGCAGCTTGTCGTTTGTGGCGTTCTTCTTCCTTTGTCTTGGCTCTATTTTGTGCAATACCAAGGCCAAGGCCAACAAGTGCGCCAACACCAGCACCAATTGCAGCACCCGCAGGACCAGCCGCAGCACCCGCGCCTGCGCCAGATGCCGCGAACGTCGCCATGCTTGTGCCAACGACTAAACCTTTTTCACCTGCAGTTGCCATACATCACCTCAACGATTGTATCATCGATACATTAAATCAACTACAAGGTTTCTTTGGTCGATGTACAAATGACGCATCGTTTTATCATCAATTGACCTTTGCCTATAAACACATCGGACTGAAATTTTATTTTCTCCTGCAGTGAGCCCCAATATTGACTTATTTATCGAATGGTTCATTCTTCGCATCCGATATCGACCACCACCTGTTCCGTACAAATATCGAGTTGTTTCAGAAAGACGTTGCGGGCCATCCCCGTCCATTTTATCCAAAAATAGACAAAACGCAGCAACGGTAAAACCAGCAACAGTCGAGCGCCTCCAGCCCGATAACGACTCTAGTTTGTTTCCAATTGGAGAATGTCTTCCCTCCCTCAAAATTACTCTTCTTGAGGAACCAGCTTTGCCACCACTTTCAAATGCGTAAAAGTTGCACATCACGTGACAATTTACGTCTCGGCCCTCTTCGATGAAAACAGTAGCTGAAAGACCTTCTATTGGCTGCCAAGCACTATTGTCTTTAATTAGCTCATCCAAATCCAGAACATCCAGCACCTTACTGCCTGTTCCTTCATGTCTATAATACCTATCAAGCTTATTTCCGCTTCTTCTTCTGTAATATGTATCCGAACTAATACCTAAAACATGTGGGGAAGGTGAGCCATAAAATTCTGGTTTAAATATATGATGTGTATCAATTACAGGTACAATTGTTGCAATACCATCTAACCACGTCTTTGGAAAACTATTAGGTCCGAAATGACCGTTTAATTCGTCTCGTATCTTTTCGACAGTTGTTTTTAATTTATCAGCATTAAAAACATCTCCAGAATCAAACTCGTCCGCACCAGTAAAACTAAAACCCATTTTGTACCGTTATTTTTTTATTCTTGAAATAGATATTGTAGAACTAAATACTTGAAAACCAGCATATTGAACGGTTCCGCAGCCTTTTTCAGGAGTTGAACCGTATATTCCCGTTCCATCTTGACCTTGCTTACCGCCAGGATTATATGCGTGACCAAATAGCGCGAAACCAACCTTTCTTACATTGCCGTGCCCCGATAGGATTTGTAGAGGGAAGGCTGTAGTGTACGAAAAGTTGTAATGAAAAAACATATTTGTATTGCTACTTAAATCGTACTGGTCACGAGATTCTGGATACTCGGTGTCACTTTTCGTGTAGGTAATAAGGTCGGGTCTATATTTGTGTTTTCTGATGGTGTGATCAGGATCAACACTAGTATCATCAAGTGCAATTTGTTGAACCATTAAATCGCCGCCAGAATCACTCGGTATTTTTGAACTAAATGCACATGAAAATAATTGTTTTGTGCCCGCGCATGATTTCCATAGGGAGTGATCGCTTCCCGAAACTAGTCCTGTCGGGTCTATAAACTCATCATCAGGATCATCAAACGTTATGTACCTTAACTCTAAAGAAACTGTTGGCGGTATTCCTGCAAAAAACGTTCTAGACCCGAAATCAGACATCTTTATTCGACAGCTTGCTCTACAAAAAGCGTAGTCACCCGGTTGAAAGTCTGTTGTTTTATAAACATAGTCCGATGCTTTCTTGCTGCCACCCGCAGCGTCCGGCGCTACTCCGCTGCCCATATAAAGAACCGTGTTAGTGGCCGCTTCAGATGTAACTGTTTTTGAGCTTGAATTAAATACGGCATCCTCCTGATGAAAAGGATAGCCTACCTTTTTTTGAGAAAAATTAATTCCTTCTTCAGCAATGTTTGAGCCATCAATATCAAAATCTTCGAGAGATTCTAAAATGTCGTTGTATTGTTCAGAAGATAACGGATCTCCGGGCTTTATTTCTGGTAACTTAATTCTAGCCATCACCGCTTCCTAAATTGAACAACAAGGTTTCTATCTAAAACATCGCACTTTATTCCCGCATCAATCAGCACGCTTGGACCTGATTTGGTGAGTGCTTCTCCTACATCAAGCGCATTTTTTTCATATTTTGGAAGCGGAAGTGGGTGAACCTCAGATGACTGAGGTTGATAGGAAAACATTTCACCCCTGTTTCCATCACTGTCTCTTGCCCCAACACCCACTCGGCTGGTTTTTAATTCAACCGCAGTGTATGCCCTTACCTCTACATCAATATTGTTTTTTCCGGCAACAACCGGAGTAGCGCCACACAAATAAACAGAGTTTCTCCAGTTTCCATTAAATAGCGGCCCTGACTCAGAAATAACGGTGCCGTTAATAACTATTCGAAACTGCACTGCATAAAAATCAACTGGAACATCGGACCACTGGCCCAAAGGAAAGTTTGAAACAATTGCATCACCAATTTCATCACCCACACTGGTTTCAATTTCTTTTTCAAAACCTGCCCATCTATTCGGGTTATCTAAATCACTACGTTCACCGCAAAAGCCCATCCAACCGCCAGGAGGCATATCTGTACGGCCCAAATTTGCACCACCAGCGGTAAGAGGATTCTCTCCCGAGTCAGGCTCTTTGAGAAGGTATCCAAACAACAAATCTTTTGCCATTTCTACGCTAGTTATTCCATTACCGGTCCACATCCAGGTGCAATTAAAATCAATTACAGCCCAACCATCAGTAGTTGCATCTATTTCAACACCAGCAAGCTTTGTATTATTGTCATCTGTTTTAGCGTATGCACTTGTTGTGCTTGGACAATAAAATATATCTGAATCTGCAGCAGTGTTTACTAACCTACTGTATGTGTATATTTCATGAAAACAACCTTCTTTGAAGGACTTTTCAGGAATTTGAAACTTACCACTAAGGTTATCTGAGTCAATGCTGCCGTTACACTCATTAACAAACTCACCAATGTTTTCCAATACATCGCTGGGGTGAATAACCTCCCCATTTTCTGGTCGTACTTTCGGAAATTTGATCGCCATTATTATCTCTTGTCTACTTTCAATGCATCTGTAAGCGGTCGAATGTTTCTTTGCTCACCAACCTTAGCATCAATGCTGTATCCCACAACCATGATTCTGTTGGGGTTTTCATTGTTTTCATCCTGCGTGAATTGAACAGAAAATTCAGTGGTCACAGACTTGTGCATATGGCTCACATCATATCTCAAAACAACCGGACGATGAAAGCCCCATACATCTTGATCAAACCTTGCCTCACCATAAACAGGCAACAATTCATTTATGTCCTGTTGATCTCTTGGTTTGTTGTCATCTAGTGCAACAACCTCGGACCTGTTTATTTTAAAGTTTATTTTTAACGGATCATTACCGTATGCAACTGCGTAACAATTTATGTATCCAACCTGAATACCTGAATACAGACTTCCAAATGAAAATGGACTTGTTTCATAAAGTGGGAAATCTAGTGTTGTTGTTAGGGTTGTATCAGGATCTCCTTGATCAGTTAATGATGTAGACCCCGTTTCGTATTTTTTGCGATAGTAATCACTGAATACATTTATCCCTGGTTTTTCAGGATCGTTCGACCCAAAGTAAATGTATGAACGAGAGTCCTTGGTCTCTATTGCACATTGAATTGGGTAGTTTTCTCGAAAACTCCACGCACCCACCTCGTAATGCCAAACCAAAAGCAAATTATTTAGTTTTCCAAGAGTGGGAACACAAAGCCAATACTCTTTATTGTTTCGATTTACAATGCCAACAGCGGACCTTGCGCCACTGGTGTCGATTCGACCTATTAAATTTTTAATAGGCGTGCTCAACTCAGCGATAGAAGTTGGGCTTCCTGTGTTTTCTAGTGCTCCGTTTAAAACAAAAACACCGTCATTTGAAAGAAACACAAGGCCGGTGCCCGGAACACTTTGGATAGACCTCGGTGCTACACACCCAATGTCACGATTTAATGTTTGAGCATAAAAACCGTTACGGGGGTTTCCCTTAATCAAGTATACGCCACGAGTTTTAAAGACAACCAGGGCGTTGGTCGTTGCGTACATTCCGGTGATTGCGCCAGAATCAGCATCGCCAAGGTCAAACACATTGTCCCTTGGAAAAATTTCAGGCATCCCCTCGGCACTAAATTGAACGAGGTTGTTTGGCATACCTGCAACAAAAACCGTGTTTTTAAAAGAAGTTATAAATTTAGCCTGTGCAGGATATATTCCAAAGTCTTCAGGGCTAGTCAAAACGCCAAGATTAGAATCACTGATTCCATCCTCAATGGCGTTTGATTCGTTGTCTTGGACTTCTTTTAAAAAATAAAAGTTTCGTCCGGATTCTGGAGCAATTGGGTTTCCGTTGTCATCAAAAATATCTCTCGTTCGATACAGTCTGCGAGCAACAACATCGTCATTACCAACAGGAATCATAACTTGGGTGAATCTACGCTTTCCGTCTGCACACTCAAAGCTACAAATATCACTTGGATCAGACATCGGACTTTCTTGCCCGCGACGATTCACAAACGTTACTCGGTATTGATACCCACAAAGTTTTCCATCAACATACTTTGTACCAGGGTTGGTTTTAAAATCTCCAATCCCGCCGCTTGCTTTATATGCTTTTTTTCTTACCTTTTTTCCGGTAGGACGGAGGCTCCCAAGACCCTGGCCTTTAACTCTTGTCCCTAAAAAGTAATCTGTGTCACTCCCGTCATCGCCACCCTCGTCTATATATTGATTGTGGTACGCCCTATATACAACGCTTGCATCTGGTTTTGCAGGCGTGTTAAAAAAACCCGCCCTTGTGACAATTCTTCCATCATAGACTGTAGGCTCATCAAACCCATTTACCAAATATAATCGACCACCAAAAGTTATGCTTTGACTGCTTACCTCTGATGTTTCTGGAGTGTGCCTTGGTCTTCCACCAGCCATTATCTTAGTGCCGCTCTGGTCTTTCAAGGGAGTAAAAGGGTCTGAGCCTGAATCCCTATTGAAATGGCTTGGATTCAAACGAGCAAGCATTCCATTCGAGGTTTCGAAAATAACGTCCCGATTGCTGCCGTTGTGGCGACTAAAAAAATGAATAGAATGGATTGTGCCGTGAACCTTCCAGTTGTAGGCATTACCAGTAATGCAATCGTAAGCGCCAGCAGTCTTCCACCCATCATAGGTATCCCACGACATTTCTTTGATGACAGCCGCAGAGTCAGCAGAAACCCTCCAGCGGTTATCCATGCCTCTCAATCGAGCGATTTCAAACGTCTGTGTCTTCATGCTTTACTCGGCTTTGCTTGGAATACCAAAACGCTCTGTGTCTGCCATAGCGCGATCAAATCCTCTACGGACGTAAATTCTATCCGTTCGAGTGAGGTACTTGTTCTTCATACGCTCTAGAATCTCCGATGCTCGCCTTTCGTACATCTGGCTATGGTTGAGCATACTGTGCTGCATACAAATGTCTCTAAGAGCCGCATACACAAGATAATGGTGATACTGCGGAGGCCACTCGGGGGAGTCTGAGTCTTTAACAAGCCTGTATGGGCGCTTGTGGTATCGAGCCTCAACCATGTAGTCGCCTTTCGGTGTGTACCAAAAACGTAGGTATTGGCGAGGCCCTGATTCATTCAACCGGTCAACACGGAAAACTTCACCGCTTGGATCGACATTGGATACATATGAACCGCTTGAACCGCCTGTTTCACCAACAGTGTCTGTGGTCAACTCCTGACCTTTATCAACGTAAGTAGTGGTTTCTTCGCTGATTGTACCGATGTGTCTCCATTGACCACCACCGTGTAAGCTACTATTAGGTCTTGGTTTATCGGTGTCGAAAACAAACCTACGGTATATCTTTTTAAGCCGACCTGTATATCCGGTTGTGTCTACCGTACTGTCGTAAATTCTATTATCGTGGGTTTGCTGAAAACGACGCAAATATATCTGCGGATTACGTGCTTCCGATTCAGCCTTTGGAACAGTCACACTCAATACTTCAGATGGTGGGCTTTCCATTCCTGCATATGTGAAAGTATAGCAGTATTCAATTATATATTTTTCACGATCGCTTGGCATCGACGAAGTAGCGACATCTTTTTCAATGCGCAACAATTCCGGAGGAAGATCAGGCGCCTGAACGTTTTCGTGCATTTCTTCTACACTGACAAACGGATCGCCAGTATCCGATCGATCTAAATACAGGTTTTCTTCTTTCCGAGCATCCAAGAACATCATTCGACCGCGATTTGGTGCAGTCATAGTTTTTGTGGTTTTATCTGAATTACTTTTGGTTATTGTTTCAGTATTGGTAATTCCACGATCCATGATTCCCAACACCTCAATGCAGTCACGTGGCATCGGGTATTGAATAAACTTGATTGTCCAGTTGGTAGTTGTTTCAGCCGGAAATATCTCGTCTACAACAAATCTTCTTGGGCTGATGTAAGCCGTTATTTTATACTCGGCGCCATCAACGTTATTTACGAGTGTTTTGCCGACAATATCGGGTGGTAGATTTATGATTCCAACACCCTCAGTATCTGGCAAATTAACATAATGACTACCATAACCAGTCAATGTGCTTGTGCTGTCTCCAGTGATATCTGCTCTGAGTTGAATCCTGGTACGGGCTTGCATGAACAGCCACTGGTACTGGCTTGATACCTGCAGGTAGTGACGGTTTATCGTGCGTACAATCGAGTCCGTGTACTGCTTCAAATCGGGGTTGTAATCAAGTGCTGCGTTGATTTCTTGAACCATGTCTTTGACGTTCATTTCTTCATCCCCGTAAATAAAAACGGCTGCTGAGATAGTATACCCCAGCAGCCGTGAATGGACCGAGGTCCGGTAGCGATTATGGTCTAGAAAAGACCCTGATCATAAATCAGAACAGTAGTCTCGTTGGCACCGTAGTCACCGTCGTCATCTGCTACCAAAGCAAGACCACAGGGCGGAGCCGATACGTGAGTTGCACCCGCGTAGTTCATTACTTGACCGGCAGCGCCACCCGCTCCTACAGTGTTTCCAGCAGCAAGGACTGATCCAGCAGTAACACTTCCGCCAGTTGCAGCACCACCGCCAGTTGTACCGTCACCATAGAGGCCAGCAGTTTGAACCTTGAGAATACCTGCTGCGGTTAGCGTTTCAGTTGCAATACCAAAAGCAGGCTCGGCACCAGCAACATTACTGGTAGTCTGCTTACAAGAGTTACCCCTACCATTAGTGGTATCAGCAACATCAATCATGACCCAATCACCCTTTGCGATTGTAGCAGTGGTGCAGTGAAGTCGCACAAACTTCTTAGGAAAATGATTGACGCCATCGACGCCGTCTACTTTATAAATTGCCATGTTGTCCTCCCTCTTTTGACTATATGGCTATGAAATAGGGTGGGGCTCGACATGAACCCCACCCAATCAGTATGACTTAGAAGGTATCCAAGTCGAATGCTACACCGCTTGAACCAAGGTGCTTAGCGATCAACTGACCACGGCACCGAAGCTTAGCAGCACGAACATCGTACTCACCCGACACAGTCTCGAAGTCCGAGAGGTCGAAGTAACCTTGTGGGTCCCACAGGGTATAGATGTCGTTCATGTTCAAGAAGTAGAAGCTGATTGGATCAACCGCAGACTTCGTGGCCTTGTCGTTGGGCATGTTGTACTCAACGTTGATTGGAATGCCTTGGAACATTTCAACCATCTTTCCGCCATCGATTTGGGCTTGATCGACATAGCGCTCATGAGCCTGAAGGGCACGCTTGAGGTTCTTGAACCCAGCGCGGGAAGCAAGAATCACGTTTGGTGCTCCAGATGGAGAAACAGAGTTGATTTCAACCAACAGATCGTACAGACCAGCAAGGCCGTTAGCGTTGAAAGAACCTGCACCGTCGAAGATCTGGTTTTGCCAACCAGTCTTGTCTTGGTAGTCGCCCTTATCAACACTACCAACAGAGTTGACCTGAGATCCAACCGCGAGAGTTTCAAGGAAACCTTCGTTGCTGCCACCAGTAACATCAAGACCGTTCAGGGTGTTCCAGTCTTCCCAACCGGCTTGCTCACCGTTGACGATTTGCTTGACGTACTCACGCTTCAGAGCGTTAGCGGTCATGGTTACGCGGCTTTCAAGAATAGAAAGAACAGCAGCATCGCCTTGGTTGACCATTTCTTCTTCAGAAGAAATAGCGACGGGACGTACAACGTGACCCCAATCGTACTGAGCAGGCTTGAACACGTCTTCGACACTAAGGTCAATACGCTCGAAACCAGTCTGCATACGAGTGGTTGAAGAATGCTCACCAAAGCCGAGAGGCACAACAATACGCGAACCACCGGATTGGACTGGCTTGCCAGCACCGTGGACACGCTCTTGAGCATCAAGGAAA
>CEUI01025656.1_pt1 | contig 12372 bp, 12 predicted proteins | sample 531411 | NCBI WGS metagenome assembly CEUI01 (sample SAMEA2622841, study PRJEB7988) | marine metagenome | isolation source: saline water (ENVO:00002010), including
ACCATTGACGGGGATGGCACCGAAACGATTTCAGGAAGCCAAACTCAGTTCCTAACAACCCAGTGGAGTTCGTACACAGTGGTCCCGGATGGCACGAATTTCGTGATCGTGTAATGACATACTCACCCGCACAAGTTGGAATACAGGACGGCACCGATTTCTTCACCTCTATTGGCCTTATAGGGGGAAGCACTGGTATGCAGGTTCTCCCCTGTTCTATGCCATCCGCTATGGTTGCACCGTATGGCTATCGAGACACCATAGTCCCAACTGTAACTGGATCTGTTCTGAAGGGAGTCTCAACATCTAACACTGAAAACAAACACATGGGCTGGAATCTGGATGGTGGGGATGGTTCCACCACTTACACAAAGGCGCTAGGTGTAGCGTACCTATGTTCCGCAGGTACCATTATGTGTCACATGGGTTTCAGTACTGATGCCATAGCCTCTGGTTCAGACACCGATTTTCTGGACCACCATTATTCAGGAGGCGTAAGGCAATATAGCTCGGAAGGGGCGACAATATGGAAGTACGATGGGGGGAATGCCGCTGTGGGTGCAGATGCCACTATTAACACCTACCAAGAGCCCTACAGCCCACTCACCGGGATTGCATTCTATGTCGAAGACGATATTCAAAAGCTGTACCTCAAAAAAGGGTCGGAATCGCAATGGATTCCGATATTAAGTACGGCCGATGAAACATTTTCGGGTATTCCTTTTAGGTCGTATGCCCAAGTATACGCGGCTTATTTCGCCAACAAAACCACGCGAATAGTAACGCCTGTAATGGTATGGGGGGTGGAGTCATGAGTTTCGCACCAAGCACTTTTCACGCGGGGACCGGGGAAGATTTCTTCCGTAAAGAAGGCTTCCTCACGGGTATGGCTCCAATCATCTCAGCTAGATATACAATCCCATCCTTTGACGGCAGTGATGGAACTGCTGTTACCATTACCAATTCAGTAGCGAAGGCAGGATCGGCAACTGCAGAAAGCTGGGCGGGATGGAATCTTGGAGCGACATATACTAAACTTCTGATTACCGCTTATGGCCACACTTGCCCTGCTAACGGTTGGGGAGTCGGAGCTAAAGTAGACGTTCTTACGGATGCGGCGGTTATCAAACCCGCTACCTACCAAACTAGATTCAACATATATACAGGTCATTCTCTTGGTAAATATACTGCCGATCCCGGCTCCGTCTTTGCGACGATAGCATCCGATAGCACAATTTATCAAAAGCAGGAGTTTCAAGCTGCCGTGTGGGGGATTGCGCTGTATTTAGATGGAACCTCCAACGTACAAAAAACCTTCATAAAGTCGGGGACGGGACAATGGATACAGGTGCTATCAGCAGGGGATACTGACCATTCATCCTTCCAGTCAGTGTATTTTCGACACCAAGGTGATGATGCTAGACTTATTACTCCGATTAGGGTCTGGGGGTCTTAATGACATATTTTCCTTTAGCAGAGACTCACGATACAGGAGAAGCGTACTTCACAAGTCTGGGGATTCTGGGATCTAGCACGGGCATGGCCCCGATCATCTCGGCTACGACCACGATGCCAACTCCCGATGCGTATTCCAGTAACCTTACAAGGACCATTACTGATTCAGTTCTTAAATACACGCAGAGTGGCGCGTCCAACCGACAGTTTTCATACGATCTAGGGGGATCTTATAGCAAGCTTTTAGTTTTGAGTTATTTTCAAACTGGGACTTCTTACGATTCGCAACTGATCGGAGCGAGTACAAATACATATAGCGGCTCTCAGGCGACTCAAGTGTATGCACAGGATTTTTATGTGGGGGGCGTCTACAGTTCTCAATCGCGCATGTATAAGAGGGCGGGGACGGCATCGCCATGGACTGCCTTGGCGAGTGACACCTCTATTTACCCTTTGGTGAGATGGGTCGGAGCGGCAAGTCCAAGCGCTCCAGTTTATGGGGCGGCGATGTATTTGGAAGAAGATTCTCAAAAGCTATTTCTTAAATTTGGTTCGACTAGCCAATGGTTCCAAGTCATCCATACGACTGATGACACCAGTGCGTCTTTTGGCGCAGTTAATTACCAAACTGCGATGGTATCTACAGGCTACTATTCGACGGATACGGGCAGAATGATTACACCTTTTTATGTGTGGGGGGCATCGTAATGGAAACAGGAACTTTTCAGAAAACAGGAGCCGGGACTCAGGAAGATCCAATTCGCCCCGACTTCGAGACTGGCCCCGGTGGTCCACTCGGATATACTCCGGTGATGTGGGAATCCGTAGGTGGCGAGACGGCCACCACCATGACGGTCAAATATCAGACGCAGTAGAAGAGGAGTAAATTATGGCTCTTTCTGATGACGTGCAGGATAGATATGGAACGGAGTTTCTTGTCAACCTGACAAACCCATTTGCACCTGACCAGACTTCGATTGATACTGCAAGGTTGGGATTAGCCTCCACGGATGTGGAGTCGGACCTCATCCTATACTGCGGAATGACCTACAGTTCGATGCAAGCTCTTGCCAATCTTGCTGGTCCTTGCACATCGGTAGCTGTGGAGGGTGTGGTCGCAAAGTTGCAGATCAGAACGGGAGCGGCTGGAGCAACGGCAACCGAAGGCCATGATAAATATATTGAGAGATTAAAATCTTTAGCCCGAATTGCTGGAAGAGATCGAGTGTCGCCGCGTACCGATTCAGTGATGACTCCTTCTTCATGGCAAGTTGGAGACGAGACCGTGCGGCCTGCGTTCGACTGGCCTAAGTTCGGGGATTGGATTCCGGGCGGCCCTGATGCGGACAAGGACCGATCAAATACCTAAAGTGTAAAATGGTGAAGAATGCCACGACCGGAAAGGAAATATCTAAGGCAAGAAAACCTAAAAGGTGGGAAGGGTGCTGCCCTTGTCACTATAACAAACCTTCAGAAAATTCTTCAGAATCCCAGAATAGTCCTCAAGCAAATTGGTAGGCTTCTGGTTGATCAAACGCAGAGAGCTTTCCGAAATCAAGCGACACCGGCTGGGGAGAAATGGAAAGCTCGATACCCAAACCAAGACAGTCAATTCCTCAACGTGGCGGGAGCCCTTTCTGATTTCAACTCAGGAAGAGCGGAGCCGAAGCCTATAAGATTTCAAAACAAGCCAGTTCTGAAGAATACGGGAAACCTCAAAAACTACTGGAACGCGGTTACCAAGGAGAACAACCAAATAGAAGGAAAGTTCAAGGTGGTTGTTGGGGTAACGGGGAAGATAGCTGGTTACGCCTCTCGGATGCAATACGGGGGAGAATCCGAAATGGATATCACCCCGGAAGGAAAAAGCCGGTTGTATTTGTATTTATACCCCGACGGGAAAAGGGGCAGAAAGACGGCGAAAAGGGAGACCGTAACGGCTAGAATGGGATGGATGCTGAACAAATATAAAAAACCGACAAAGCTAATGACAGATGTGGTGCCAAGAACTTTTCTTGATATAGTTCCAACAACCGAGAGAAAAATAAACACATTAGTTACCAAGACCATTGAAAAAGAAATGAAATCGAGGGGATAAATGAGCGAAGGGGCCGCAAGGAAAATTCTTAGGATTGCAGGGGATTTGATTATAAATCCCACCGATATCTCGGATTCCGCTAAAGCCCCTTATGGGGGTACGTTTCTGGGTGTGACAAAAACGGCAGAGTTCCGTATGAATATAACAACAGCTCTTGTCACTGCTGAGGAATGGGGGCAGGCCCCGGTTGAATCTCTATTCACAGGGGAAGCCGCTGTCTTTGCTTTCGTGCTGCGGGAGCTAGATAATGACGCGCTCGGAACGGTTTTCCCAAACACTTCAACAGGCACTACATCGGGAGATAAAGTCATTGAAGGGGCTGTGGATGGGGTCGGCGTAAATCGGGCTGGCTACCTTCTTTCCAATAAGTCAGTTTCTCTTCTCTTTGCGCCACAGGTGCAGAAGACGACTACAACCCCGGGGTCAAGTACATATATCCCATACGATGAGCAGCCAATGATTCTTTGTAGAAAATGCATTCCGCTTGTGGAAGAGACCAGCATGTTTCAATTATCTTTGGCGCAGGAAATAGGTATTGGGGTTGTGTTTCAATCTATCCCTGATGCGAATGGTAAGCTTTACGAGATAGGGAAGCGCGGAGATTTGACGCTATGATCGATCGCTTTCTTGTAGATCTGGGGCTAATAAAAAGCGAGGAAGAAACCTTTGAGGAAAAAGCAAAGGTGGCGATGGTTTCAGGTGCTGAGGGATTTTTAAGAGCGGGTGGACAGTTGAGTTGGGACTTGTGGGCAAGCCTTGGTGGGGAATCGAGGGATGCCTTCATTATTGCGAATGAGAAGTTGGTGCACGAAAGGATTGCCTTGGGAGCCATGGCAAATGAAAATATCAATTTCGCTCTGGAGATGATGACTCAATCAGACGGTGGATTAATGAAAGCCCATTACGTCATGAATGCCATTCTTGACCATGCGGAAAACCGGCTGAGGAAACAGCGCCCATTAGAATTAAAGGCGGAGCTACCGAGATGAACATTTACCAAATTACCCAGCAGATAAAATATCTTATTCAAAAGAGGACGTGGGACGACCAAACCGGAACAGGAAGTAACCTTGTATTCAACAGCAATTCCGTGTGCATTACGGTGGGGCCTTCAGAAAATGCTTTCAGCTCCATGATTCCCCCGATCTGCCTGATCCGCCCGGGAAGCGCAAACGCTGATCCAGTTGCAGACGAAGACCCAAATCTGTTAATGCAGGGGTTTGAAATCCTTCTTGGTGTTGTAGTTCCCGGTGACGCAGTGGGTCAAAACGCCTTGATAGGTGGTAACAGGCAATCAAACGATTCATCCAAGGGCCGGGGATTGCTTGAAGTTGAGGAGCAACTTCTTCAATCGGTTGCACTTCTTAATTCAGTGAACGGCGTGGAAATGTATAACCGAACCAAATCAGAAGCCACCGCGACTCTTGATGAGGCAAGCAGGTATGTAGTTTATAGAGAATACGGCTTTGAAGCAATGTGCGCCGTGGCTCGGTATTATCCCCCATGCACACGGGTCACGGCGGTCGATGCGACTGGCGGTGATGCAACTATTAGCTATTTTATACCCCCTGAAAGGTTCGATGGGGTAGGGTCTCCGCGCATTTTACGGGTATCGGGAGCCACTCCGACGACCGATCCGAACGATGCCGGTGCTACGGTGGTGCAAGCGGGAGCAGGAGTGCAGCCTCTTTCTCCAATGCCGTACTCTATAACGGATAGTCCCGGCGCTGGCCAGTTCTCCTATTCGGTGTGGGCTATTTATGACGATTCTGGCAACGAAGGATCTATTACGGGTTTCTGGAGATATTCCCCAGTAGCGACAGCAACGGTGACGGTGACATAATGGCTCAGCAAATAAGAGACGCACAGATTTCGGTCAGGCTTGACACGGAGAAAGCTTTCAAGCAGTCCAAGCAACTTGCCTCCAAAGTTCGAGAAAACAAAGTTGAAATGGCAGGCACGAAAAAAGAATATCAACAGCTAGACAGAGACGTGAAGAGAGCGAAGGGAGAGGCAGTAAAGCCCGGGCCATTCCAGAAAACCAGAGACAGGATGGCAAAAATTAACGCTACAACGGGGCTTATTCTGGATAAAGCAAGAAACTATGGGTACAGGGGTGTGACTCAACTTCCCGACCTTACCACCGGAGGGGTAAGGGCAGTCACTGCTTTTGTGGGTGCAATTCCCGTAATAGGAAGCTTATTTGCGCGTGGCCTTGAAGGTTCTGCACCCATAGCGCCCCTTCTAAGCGATATTTCCCATGGAGCTACTGACCCCAGTATTCAGGATTTACTTGAATCACAAATTCCCAAGGGAGCCTCCGAAGAGCAGAAAAAGATGTTAAAGGAGGAAATCCGAAAGGCGCTTGATGATGCTCTACCCGATGGGGTGGATAGCTGGGCAGATTATATAAGGTATTTAAGAAAAACGCAGGCTGCACTTGGTGGAACTGTTAGTGGATTGGGAAAAATGTTTGGTGCGACTGCTTTGACGGGTATGGATCAGAGTGATGAATTCTGGGGAACCGCGCTAGAGGCTGAATGGGAAATTGCTGGTGCGCAAGCCGGGTTGGATATTCACGTTAAGAGCTTGCAAAGGCAATGGATGAGCAAGAACGTGAAGGCAATGCTTATGGAAAAGGTAAACCCTTTCAAGTAAAAAGGTGAAGAAATGGCAGCAGTAGACAGGGAATTAAAAATAACATATGGCGGATTTGTAGTTGGTGGTACATCAGCGCCGGGGTCTGAACGCCTTATTGATACCTATATCCGATTGACCAAAAGCTTCACCAATGCACGGGTGGAGTTTGATTTTGTTATTTCAGCAACAACTGAAGCCCTTTTCCAAGACGCTATTGAAGAATGTGAAGACGCTTTCCGGAAACCTTTTCAAGATCTGACCGTTGAACAGGGCGCTGAAACTTTAATCGACCTCAAGCCCTCAACTAACACTGGGCTAAACACAATGCCCGACATAAAAAAGATCGACAACGACCCAAGAAATACAGGGCGGTCGCGAGCTTTTACGGTAGTGGTGGAGGCGCAACTCCCTGCCGACAACGCTCCAACGGTGGGTATTCAGGAGAGTTCAACCAATGTTGCGTATTCACCAGCGCGGAAAAGACAGGTAACGATAACAGGAATCGCAACAGCCATCGTTGCTGATGATGCAAGGGCAAAATACGAAGCTATCATTGAAAGTTTTTGCTCCACTATCCTTTCTTCACTCGGAAGTGGGACTTTTGAATTAGCTGAAGAACCACTCACAGATACGGACTATGAAGACAAAATTTTAAGCTTCACCCGTGTTTTTGATGAGATTATATATCCAGAAGCGGGGGCAACTAATGACCCTGCTATAGTCCGGCAATCATTCAACATAACGCGCACGAAAGTTTTCCCCGGTGATTTCCCGGGAGCCTTTGCCAAAAGGCTGGTAAATGTTTCGGCTGTCTTTGATTGTTGGATTGATAAAGATGTAACTCAAGCCCTTGAATCAAAGTGGGCATCAGTTAAAAATTGGATTGTCGGTCAAATCAAGTCCGTCATGCCGGGGCCTCTAGCCATCACCTCTATCAGCCCCAATTTCAATTTCACAGAAAACAAGATATCAGGTACCGTGAACGGGCAGGTTTATACGGGGTCCGGAATAATCAGCGCATCTTTTACCACTACACTTGATTATCAGATGGGTGTGGTTATGGTCCCCGCATGGAGCGGGAAAGCTCTGAGTAAGTATGTATATCAGGGGCCAATGGTTGTTACTGAAACCACCAACTATACGCGCCGGGTCTACGGTGGAGGCTCTTTGGGAGCGGCTGCCGGAGGTGGTGCAGCTGGTGTTGTTCAGGGGCAAAACGGACCTATTGCCAATTTTCAAGGGGGTGGTGGGTTCGCTGGCGTGGCTGGAGGGCAGAACGGGGCAAATATGCCCGGCTCCGGTGGATATGTTGGTGCAACCTTTTCAGATCCCCCGTCGGGGGGGAATGCCCCTGCCAGTGTTGGAGACTCGGAAGGAATTGAAGGGTTGCCTGATCTCGGTGAATTGAATTGGCGCGTAATGAGTCAAACTCAAAGTGAAACACCCTTGGAAATTGGGGAGCCGGGGAATGCTTTCAAAGTAACCGATGCAACAACCGTTATTGTGCGGCAAGCCTATATCCCCATTGAAAGCCCTGCTTCTGTAACCACTGGTGGTTCCGGTGGGCTGCCTCCTCAGATTACGGGTGCAAACGCCCCGCCCGGTCCCGGGGCAAACAACCCCAATGGACCATAAACAAAGGAAAAAAGAATGGGAGTTATTGCACAGATTTGCAAAGGGAACGCTTCGTCAGGTTTCCCGATTTTATCTTCAGGTCCGGTTTCTTGGTCTCTTACTGAAGGAACTTCTCCCGTTACTCAGGTTTTCCATGTTACCCCTGCCCATAAAAAGGAAATCCTAGAATGGTCTCAACAGTCTGCAGGGAATACGATATCACTCCGTATAAAGACTGGTAACAAAGAAGTTTTCTTTAGACAGCTTTTCTGCTTAGGTGCGGCTGGTGGACCCAATCCTTTCGTAAACGCAATCACCGTTGCAGATAGAAGATTCTTTTGGAGTTATTGTCATATCGGTCCTCGCCGGTATAACTGGCGTCGAATAGGGGGGGTAAAAAGATTGCCCAACCCCGGAGTTGAGGCAAACTTAAACACGCCTCTCAAGGAGGACATTTACTACAATTACAACAGCCTCAAAAAAACAGATGATGGGGAGGGATATTTTTCAACCTCTCCTTGGGATGCCCCTTCTGTTTTGAAGTCAGTTCTTGGATCTGTTTTTGAATACGAAAAAGATCAGAGAGAAATGGAAGAGGAGCCGGTGGTGCCATCCATACCTGCGTTGGGGAACATACCCATTGAAAACCTGCAGGTTGACGACGCGGGTGACCAAGCCATAAGCAAAATCCTTGGATATATGCCGGGGCTGGCAATTTATCTCGACCACGATGGGAGAGCCCAGCTCAAACTGAAAAACAGCGGAGCTGAGAAACACACGGCAGGGGTGGATGTCTTGGGAGCTGAAAAGGTGGATAAAGGCCACATTTCAATGATTCACAATACCCTAGTGAGGCCCCGCAAAATTCACGTCCAATTCGAGAGGCAATGTGAAGTTCGGTTTGATTATTGGGAAAATCCCGATAACCCTTCTGGGGTGGACCCTTCATCTGGTGCAGTGAATAACGAAGCGGCGGAGGCTGTAGAATTCTCAAACAAGAGGTGGATGAAGAATGTCCTCATCAACCCGGACTTTGACAATATGGGGAATTATTACGATTTCACCTATGCTCTAAATTTATGGGATAACCTACCCAAGCCTAATGGGGTAAACCTGAAATTCTCCTTCGATCTCATTCAGAAGGGCATGGTTCCATTCATGGATATATGGGCTGGGCTCCGGCAGTTGGGGATGTATGACCCGGACAATAACTGGATGGCACGGATTAGTGCTGTGCAACAACACTACCGCCAAACCTTTCAGATTAACGCTCTCTGGAACGAAGCCAGCTACAATATGCAAGCGGCGCGGGTAGCTATAGTTGACCCGGTAACCGGAAGTCAATCCCCTGCGCTTGCCCTAGCGAATCATACACGGCTTGGCAGTCAGAAAAGTTTTCGTATGAATCTTCTCGATTCTGAGGACTTAGAATATGCGATGCCTATCTTCTGTTACCCTGCAGATAACTGGGAATTTGCTGGGGACAAGATGGAAGATTCTGGCCCTCCAGCAAATGAAAAATATCCCATCCAAGCCACAATCAATCCACTCTACCACAAAAGCCAACCTCTTGTTCGGGCTCCTATTCAGACAACGGTTTTGGATCAGGATCAGGGTGTGCTGCACTTCTCATTTCTTCCAGATGTAACGAGGAATTATGAGCAGATGCTCCCATCTCTGCTTACCATGAGCGTGAACAAAAACAATAACGGACCGGGAGCAAACCCAACGCACCGAGACAGGCCCATCACATTTGATATGGTGAGTAAGACATCACTTGAGAATTTTCCTCAGCTTTCCAAATATCACCGAGCCCTTGTGATTGTTACTTTGTCGCCCAGCGGATGGAGCCAGAGTGAGGAGGGATCAAACTATGGGAAGCCATACGAAAACAAACAGTTGGAAACAATAACGATAGATCCGAATGGGGCCGAGGCTGAAAAGTTGAAGAGCAAGGTTTCAGCGGAGTGCCAAAAAACTTTCCAAAATGCTGCAGGCCCCGACATGTATATCAGAGTAGGTGCCGGTACGGAGGTGGCTCGAATCGCTTGGAAGGATGATCTCTGGGAGGAGACGGAAAAGATTTTTGGAATGAGAGCAGGGGAGATAGACACATCTGAGCTCTGCATAAACCGGGACAACTCCATTTCAGGTGCCTCTCTGAATGACATTGCCCTTTCCACTGCTGCGAGGGTTTATGAGTCTCTTACTGATCGTTATCAAGGAGACAAAACCTCAACCCTTGCTCCTCTCGCTCTCCCTCTTGGTCATATTAGCAGCGTGGGTTATAGCGTTGCACCGAGCGGGGAAGTATCTACAAGAGTTGATCTTCCCGAATCTATTGAACAGTTGGACCTGTTAAGCTTTTTGGATTCCTCCACCAGAGCGGTTATCCTAAAACTCTCTGACCTGAATTCACTGAAATAAAAAGAGGGAACAATGAAACTTGGCGATTGGAGAACAATTGGTGGACCCGGGGTTTTGCCTTTGCAGGTTAAGGGCGCACACAAATTCTCGCAAGGGGGATCATCAGGTGCCCCGCTCAGTCAGGGCAATATACAGCAAATGTCCTCCAGCAATGGGGGAATTTTGGGGGTTGGTGCTCAGGCTGCTCAGGCGGCGCTGAGCGGAACAAACGGAGACGAGAATAACAATCTCTGGGAGCGACCCTGCCTTTTCGGAGTTCGTATAACTGGAAGAGACGAGGCGACAAGTAAGATACCAATTGGATCGTACATAGAGGATGTGGAGACCCGGGGAGATGTGCTTGGAAGTACGTTTTGGAATCGTGCTACGAGAGACATAGGCTTTTGGAGATTTTCCACCCCTGTTGTAACAGGTGATGAAGTAAAGGGAGCGGTACCCGCTGACGGGGACGGCGATACCCCAACAGGAAAAGAAGGGGGAGCTTCAGGAAGCAACGTCCCCACAGGTGGAGGAGGGCTTGCAGCAAAAGGGGCGCATTGTGCCGAGCAGGATAAATTCCATATAGGCCCTGTCAAAAAAATTACGGATGGAGATGAATGGGTTCAAGACAAGCGAGTTGAATCCATATCTCCCATTCTTCCTAAGGACGCAGATGGGAACAAGCTCTGGCCGAAGTTCCCGAAAGAATATTTCGGTATCGTCTTGGCGGCGGACTGGGAAGACGAACAGCAAGAATTATTCCTTCCAACCGATCCCCGCCTGATCGCTGTAAATAGAAACGGCGACTCAGAGATGGGCACTTTAGTAGTCGATATGGCCGCAGACTTCAAGATTGACCCTGAGAGGATGGCTAGGCTCCAAGCATTTGAATGGGTCATTAAAAAGCCTACCTCCGACTACGTATCATTTTACGGTAGGAACTCAATAGCATGGAACATCGGACAAAGCGGTTGCGCGGACGTACGCGGCGGCTTGATAAAAGACGTGGATTCAAACTCCCTTGGAACTCCATCTGGAACGCCCTCCAGCTCGGAACCGAACGACTCTATAAGCGTATCGGATTGGGGAGGCGGTGGAGGGGGAAGTGAAGGTCCACTTGGTTTAGTTTCTCAAAGACAAAGCGGACCATTTGAAATCCCGTGCAAAAAACACAAGGTAGGGAAAGACGATGATGGAAATGAAATTTACTCCACCCATCTTTCTCTAAATTCCTATTTCTCTTTTCCCAGCGGCTTTATGGATGGACCGTTGAAACATGACGGTTTCTGGAAGGCTCCAGATGAAGCCCCCGAGACCGCATATGTATTTTTCCAATATGACCCCAGCCTCAGCCACCCTTTTATAGGGGGTACTGAATACGGAAAACATCGATGGTGGGCACAGACAAATAAGTACCAACCTCCTTGGCGTCCCCCTGTTTGGCCTCCTCCTGATATGCCGACAGTCCCTCCCATTACGCCAGATGGATCAACAACGGTGCAGGAGGGATTGACTACGGGGGGAGGGTCTCCGGGCGAAGAAGTCCCAACAGGATCGAATAACCCTAACTTACCAACGGGAGAACCGAACCCACAAAGCTGGTGGCCCAGTTTCGGCTGGGAACCTGAAGGACCGTTACCAGTTCGACCGGATACAATGCAGACAGTTACCGAATACCTACCCGATCAAGGATTCTTGAGGTATCAATATTCCTCCATGGAAGAGGGAGGAAACGCATACATCTGGAGGCCACAGCGCTTTCAGAGGCGGGAGGGTGATTGGAGAAAGACGGCAAGCCCAGACCGCACCTACCGTCGCTACACTGCTGATGTAACAAGCCCGATCACGGCTAGACTCGAATCATGGGGGCCTCAAGGATTGCGCCATGCGGATGGCGACTCGCCTATGGATCTGGCGACCGATTGGATTTATACGCATAGACCAAACTCCTATCGGTATCTCAGTGGAACAGCGGATGGAGGGGTATGTCTCACCAGCCCGGAAGTGGACCTTGCTGACATCGGTAATGCGCTCGACCCTCTCAGCGGAGCGGCTAAATCAACCACACATTTCATGGCAGGGCGTGGGACAAGATTCGCGGCAGGACTCCCAGATATGTTCGCGGGTGGGGTAGAGCGTGGCTATTCATGGTTTGACGG
>CEUI01023196.1_pt1 | contig 12371 bp, 20 predicted proteins | sample 531411 | NCBI WGS metagenome assembly CEUI01 (sample SAMEA2622841, study PRJEB7988) | marine metagenome | isolation source: saline water (ENVO:00002010), including
ATAGTTAAGTCCTTCAGGTACTGAAAGAGGGAATTTAACTATTTCTTTTACTTTGTTAGAGTTTTTCTCTATAAAACTATTTAGATTAGGATATGTTTTTAACTCTCTATATACATAGTCTAAATATTCTCTAACTTTTAGCTTGTAGATAGGATTGTTCTTAGTAAAATAGTACAACGAATCTACAAACTCTATATTTTTTCTAAAAGAATCTTCCATTAGATTACCTTTAAATATTCTAACTTCTATGGTGTGAGTATGTTGTAAGTTTACTGGTACATACTTATCTCCATAGATAGCAGTTGAATGTTTCTTTGTATTAATATTATGCTCAGAGTAATCTGCTTTCTTTCTCTTAATAGAAGAAACCATTTCTTTTTTAGCTCTATCTTTAAAGCTATTATTAAACTTGGCATAGCTATTAAGTTCGCTAACTTTCTTTCTTTGGCTAATTAAATACACTAGGCTCTTAAACTCGTGAATAAAGCTAATGAATTTAAATAGATGATGATCAGAGAAGGCTTCTCTATTTATATGTATGTGTATGCCACAGCTACTAGTGTTATATGATTGTAGCTTATTTCTACCCCTATGCCTAAATATGGCTGTATAGAGGTCAATATTTTTAATAGCATTGAAAGTCATAGGCATAAAGCAAATCTCAAAACCATGCTCTAAGCTACCATCTTCCTTACAGTAGAAATATTTTTGATAGTTAGAATAACACTCTATTTCTTCAGCAAATTCCCCTCTACTACCACCAAAACACTCTACTTCTAGCTCTACTCCATAGAATGGAACTTTACTATCTTTTTTAGATACTGGTATTACTCTACTTGATCTATAATCATAGAATGTTAGATCTGGAGAATAGCTATATGAATGTATATGATCACCACTCTCTGAGTAGCAACTTCCACAGTAGACATAATCTCCTCTGCTATATGTATCTTCACAATGTACTTGATCTTCACAACCTTCACAAGTGCAATAGTCATCATAGCAACTTTCACAGACATGGCAATCTTCTCTCTCTATATAATGAAAATAGCTATCATCTCCATACTCTACAGCAGAACAATTGCCACAATCATTACGATAATTGATAGCCTCAAAGCTAATCTGATCACCTGAACCTAACTCATCACTTCCATAGTAAGATGTTACATTCTCTTTAGGATATTGCCAGAAAAGTGTATTGTGCTCATCTATTGTAGTAGCTACAACTTTCTGTGTAATACATTGTTTTATAGATATAACATTTGTATTCCATTTAGAGTATGCTAATATAATGTCGTGTAGCATATCATAGTCAGTAGGTTCTAAACCTTCATAGGTTAGGCTTTTTGCTACTTCCATTCTATTATTTATAGTTTTGTAGATATGTTTTAGACTTTCTGAAAAAGCTACTCTTCTATTTATATGGTAATTATCTGTATATATATGAAGGCTATAATCATAGTAGACATCTTTTATTACTACAATTTTACCCTCTTTATAATTTCCAAACTGACTATATGGACTACTATCTTTATATACTCTAGATAAGTCCTTATTCCTAAGTTCATTATAGTCTTCTTCATTTGGACATATAACTAATGCACATAATACGCTACCCTGCATCTTTCTTAGATAAACCTTATGGTTATCTCCTTCAACGCTGGGAGGCTTATGATATAATCTAACTACTTTCATTTTACTACTCCTTTTACTTTATTAGGTTATTATTTATTTACTACCTATTCCCATCTTTCTAATAGGCTTTGGTTTATTAGCATTATCTGCTAAATTATTATAAATTTTTCTTAGGTTATTTATACTTGCTTCTATCATAGCTTTTCTATCAAAGTCAGTTTCTCTATTATAATTTTCTTTAGCCGTTTGCAACTCTGATAATATAAGGTCTTTAGTAACTTTTAAAACTTTGCTATCTATTTCGTATTTCATAGGTTATCCTTTTTTTATTAGTTAAATATATACTTTTTAGCTTTTATATCCCTAAATATAAATATAACTAGAAGAAATATAACTACTAGGCCCATCCAATCTAATAAGTTATTCATTTACTATCTCCTTTTACTTAGTTTCTATATACGACAAAAAGCCCAGCAACATTTCTGCTACTAGGCTTTTTTTATCTTATTATTTTAACTACTTATTTTGCAGACTCTTCAGATGTTGCAACTTTTTTGCATATAGCGTTGCAAACATAATCAACACCATCAACAGAAAATTTAATTTCTGCTAATTGGTCTTTTAAGCTATTATACTTTTCTTGTAGCTCAGCACTTGCTTTATTTATATGACCACTACGAGAGCCCTTAACTCTGAATCTAGTTTCTATATCTTTTGAAACTTGTTTCTCAAATTGGTTACGAATTTTAGTAGGTATCTCAAAAGTCTTATTTTTTGAACACCAATCGAATTCCAATGATTTTACTCTATTATTTACCATAGATATAAAATCTTCATAATCTAGAGCTGTTTTAGTAGGTTTTTTACTTGTTGTATTTACGTTTACTATCATTTTACTATTCCTTATTTTATTTTTTATTATTATTTACTATTTTTTGTATTTCTACAAAATCTTTTTTTATGCTATCTAATCTAATTTCTACTATATCTTTGTTAGTCTCATAATGTAAAGATATTAGATTATCTTTTAATTTTTTTAATTTATCTACCATTAAGCTATTCTCTTGTAAATAAATTCATTTATTTGAAATCTTTGATTTACTTTTAATTTAGCTAAGGAAACTATAGAACCTTGTGTTAAACAATTATGATGCCTACTATTATTAGGGTCTATAATATTAGATTGAGTTTGTAAAATATCTAAAAAAGAAACTAATCTAGGCTCTGATATTTCAAAGTCTTCATTCCCCATAACATTTAATATTTCTACATATTGTTTACAATTTATATTAAGTCTTTCATCTAATGATACATCTGGTACTATCATTTTTTCTCCTATTTACTCGCCTATTTGTTAGGCTATTTTCAGTTTACTATTTGCATTGTTTATTTAACTTCTGCAACTATTGTAATTTACTACAATTATTTGAATTCTGCAAGTAATTAATTTGAAACTTAGATATTTTTTTAATTATCTATCAAATTTTAGTTAGAACTTTTTTTTAATATGCAAGCTTTTTTTTCTCGAGGGGGGAGGCGTATCTGAGCCAGAATTGTGTGTATACTACTCTCACACATTTTATTTGAAAAAGAATTTGAATTACTAGATTACAGATTTTTATTTGAAAACAATTTGAATTCAAGTTAAGTTATAGTTATGGATTTAATTAGAAAAGATAAAACTAGATTACTTGCAGTTGAGATGTTAGCTATGTCTCCAAGTATGCCTCAAAAAGAGCTTGCAGATAAGTTAGGAGTCACTAGGCAAACGATTGCTTCATGGGTTAATGATCCTTTATTTATTGATGCTTTATATAAGAGATATATGGAGATTGCAGGGAATGAGCTTCCAAGTGTTGTTAGTGCAATGATCCGTGAGGCACAGGAAGGTAATGTTCAAGCTGGCAGATTAATATTAGAGCATTTTGGTAAACTAGATACTAGGGTTAAGATACAGGTTGAGAGTCCTTTTGAGAAATTTATGAAGATGGAGGCTGAAGATGCAGAGTTTGAAGTTAGTGAAGAAGTTACCAATGGAGCTATTGATATTGGGGAGCAGGCTGCTTCTCTCATGCCTGATGTTGTTGATCTTCCTGATAGGAATCCCAGTAATGATACTCCAAGAATTCGTAAAGAAAAGGAAACCAAATCTTTAGAATTTGCTACTCAGAAGGCTCGTAAAGATGCAGTTACTAAATATGTTCAAAAAATGATGTATGAAAGGCGTAAAAGAGCAAAAGCAGTAGGTTTGAAGCTTTTAGGAGCTGGGAGAAGTACAAAATCTGCAAGAAATGAATGGTGGGAAGAACTTGAAAGGCTTGAAATTAAGAAATTTGGAGAAATTCAAGGAGAAAGGTATGAAAAGTAGGAAAAGGACAGTAGTTTATCTTTATTTAGGTAAAAAATATACAGTTACCTGGACAAGTAGCTGGTAGAAAGCTTTTCTTTCTTTTTTATTCTTTTTTTCTTTCTTTTATTATTATATATATTATATATATATTATATATTAATATATTATTATAGAAAATAACCCGTTTTAGGCAATTTTCCAAAGGTTTTTTATGAATAATGATAAAAATAAGTCAATAGAGGGTGCTAGATCTTATAAGGGCCAGATAATTGGTGATAGTATGGCTATTACCATTAATTTTAAGTGGCTTTTACAGATAATTGCAGCTACTGCACTTGTTGTTTATAGTTTTTGGAAGTTGGAGAATAGAATACAGGAATTAGAGAGGCAGATGGTTCTTGCAATGGATGAGATAGAATTGCATGAACAGGAAAGAAAGCATGCAGAAGAAAAACATGTTAGAGAAATGGAAGAAAGAATGGAATGGTATGAAACAGAGCTAAACTTGAATCCATTTTCATGGGGTAAAAAGAAGAAATGATTAATGACTAAAGACATAATTAGTTATAAGCAACGCTATTTTAAATTCACTAAGTATTTCCCTCACTCTGGTCAGGAGAAGCTACATTTTCCTGAAAAGGATGCTAGATTCACCGTTGCTGTATGTGGCAGACGGTGGGGAAAATCGGTTGCAGCAGCAAAGGAAATAGAAGCAGTTATAACTCAACCAAAAAAGAGAGCTTGGGTCGTAGCACCAAGTTATCAACTAGCTGAGAAAGTATTTCGTGAAGTATGGCATGAACTTATAACAAATCAGGGCGTACCAACAAGGCGAGCATCATATAGAGATATGTTTATAGAAACAGAATGGGGATCAGTTTTCGAGGCTAAGTCAGCAGACAACCCTCCTTCCCTGGTAGGTGAAGGGCTAGATTTTCTCGTTCTAGATGAAGCTGCCAAGCAGAAAGCTACTGTTTGGGACATGTACTTACGCCCTACCCTTTCAGATAGAAAAGGCAAGGCCCTTTTTATTACAACTCCAGAGGGATACAACTGGGTATATGAAAAATTCCTCTTAGGTAAATCAGATCCAGATTGGGCATCTATTACAAGTCCATCTTGGGAAAATCAATATGCGTATCCAGAAGGCTTGGAAGATGTTGATCTTATTGAGGCTAAAAGAAATATGTCTCAAGAAGTATTTGAGCAAGAATATGGAGCAATGTTTACTTCATTTGCTGGTAGAGTTTATCCATTTGATAGGATGAAGGATCTTGGTAATTTCCCTTATCAGCCTAACTTACCTACTTATGCTTGTATTGATTTTGGATTTAGAATGCCTGCAGTTGCTTGGTTTCAAGTATACTCTATTGATGGAATAGAACATGTTAATGTAATAGATGAATTTATTCATCAGGAAAGAATAACTACTGATGAACTTATAGAAGTTTGTAAGCTTAAAAAGGCTAAATATAAAGTTATGCTTACCTTTGGAGATCCTGCTGGATCTGCTATGCAATCTGCTGCTGGAATGGGGGATATTGAGAAATTTCGTAGAAATGGAATGAATGTTCGCTTTGTTCGTGATAAAATTAGTCGTAAATTAGAAGCAGGGATTTCTCATGTAAGAAGCTTTATTGAGAACGCTGAGGGCCTTAGAAGGCTACATTTGGATAAGAAGTGTATGGGTTTAGCAGAAGATTTGGAGAATTATCGCTATCCTGAGCACAAAGAGGGAAAAGATTTAAGAGAAATTCCAATCAAAGATGGCTATCACGATCATGGTTGTGATATGTTAAGATATTTTCTCCTTAATCGCTTCCCAATCAAACAACAAGGCATAAAATTTGTAGATAGAAAAAAAGAGGGTAACAAATGGCACAATACGCTAAAGATTTAATAGCTCAATCCATCCAAGACATTAAATTACAACGACTTAATGCCAAAAGGAAAGAGATAGAAGTTTTTTTAAATTTTTATACAGGTACATCAATGCATCAATACATTAAACCTTATTTTGATGCTATTCCTTTTCAAGAAGTTCCTGTTTATGAAATGAATATTACTAAGAAGTTTATTAATAAGATGTCTAAGATTTATACTCTTGGTGCAGTTAGAAATGTTAATAAAAAATATTCTAATTATACATCAAGAAAAGATGTGACATTTAAACATATTGAGAGGATGACACGATTACTTGGGACTCTAGCAACTCAAGTAACTTATGATACTGATAAATTTTATTATCATCCTATTTATTTTTTTATTCCTCATTTTGATCCAAGTGATCCATTTAATCCTATTGCTATTTCTTATCCTCTTGCTCATCCCGTAGATGATCCTAATTATATTCATGGTGAAGAAGCTTTTGCATATATTGATGATGAATTTTATATAGAGTATGACAAGAAAGGTAATATTGTAAAAGAGGAATATCATAATTTAGGTAAAATGCCAGTAGTATTTACTCATCGTGAACATCAGGTAGATTCTTTTTTTGTAGAAGGTGCTACAGATATTATTAATTGTAATACCCATGTAAATATTACATTAACTGAAATGCAATTAGGGCTTCGTTATCAAATGTTTGGACAGCCATTTGCTACAGGTGTTCCAGAGGCAGAGATGACTGCTAGAGGTGGTAGCGATATGATTATTTCACTTCCTGAAGGTGCTAATTTTGGAATTGCATCTCCAGGTGGTAATCTACAATCAGTTATTGAAGCTATAAAATTTCAGATTGAGCTTGTTGCTCAGTCTAACCATATGTTTGTGCAATTTGCACAAGATGGAGGAGAAACACCATCAGGTATCGCACTTCAAATTAAAGACTTGGAAAGTTTTGAAGATTTTAAAGATGATATAGAGCTATGGAGGCAATATGAGCATGATTTTTATGAAGTTGAGAGGGTTGTTGGAGATCCTTATAATATTAAATTACCAAATAAATTTGGTGTTGATTTCATTGAACCAGAGTATCCAAAGTCTGAAGCTGAAAAAATTCAGCGAGATGATTGGGATTTAAAGAATGGTCAAATTACGCTTGCAGAGATTATGGTACGCAACAATAAAGACATTACCATTGAAGAAGCTGAAAGGAAAATTGAAGAAAACCTTGAAAAAAATGTAGGTCAACTTAATTCTTTTATGCCACCACAGTTACAAGATAATAATGGAGAGGAAAGCGAGAATGTTGACGATGTTAGAAGTTGATGAAGTAAGAAATTTGGTAGCTAACTTACAAATAGATGTATACCAACTTAATCAAAAATTTGAAATGTTAGAAGAGAAGATTGAAATATTGGAATTAAAATTAAATGAGATATTGGAAGTTATAGGAAAAGTTAATGTCGATAAATAGAGTTATAAAACTTATGAACGATATTAGAGCTTTTGCTGAAGATGGAGGTTTAAAAGATGAAGATCTTAGAGAGCTTACTGGCGAATATGGCGAAGCGATAAGGCAAAGACTTATAGATGGTGTTGAGGGTGGTTATGATATTGAAGGGAAGCAGTTTAGAAAACTTCAACCCTCAACTATATCAATAAGAAGAGCTAGAGGAATATCACATAATGATTTTTTAAGAGATAGACATGGAGGTATAAGAGGTTTCCTTGAAGGGAATGATCTTTTCTCTTCAGGTAAGGTTCAGATTACTCTTAATAAACCTTATGGAGAATATATGATTCATCAAAATGAAGGGTTCACTCCAACAAAAATTCCAGTTATTAATAATAAAAATAAAGTTGTATATATAGACAACGAAGAAAAGAAGATTTCTGTTCCTGCCAGAAAATGGTATGGCATCCCAAAGACTTATAGGGAAGGTGGTACTAAATATAATGAATTCCTTAAAAAATTTGTTAAAAGAATTGAGGAGAATTTTGCAAGGTCGATCAAGCGATCTTGATAAAGATATAAAAGAAGAGCTAGATAGAATCAAAGATGATATAGATTATTTATTTGAGCTAATTAGTCCAGAACCTCCAGAATTAATATCATTAGATAATTATGATTATGGAATTACTATGCAGATAACAGAAGAGATTTATCAGGAAATGTTGAAATATATAGAGAATAAAAATCATCTATTTATAGGCATTTCTTAAAAAGTGTTGCAAGTAGATAGAAAATGTTTTTAGTTTTGCGACATCAATAAAGGAGATTTTTAATGGAAACAGAAGTAACCACTAATAATCAAGACACAGGGCAGACAGCCCAGCAGGAGAGTCAGACCGATTCTAATGTAGATTATAAAGCCTTGTATCTTGAAGAAGTTCAAAATTCAAAGAAGCTTCGTAAGAGATCACAGGAAGCAGAAATGAAAGTAACAGAGTTCACAACAGCTCAAGAGACTAATAGAGTAAAGCAGATGAAGGAACAAGAAAAGTACCAGGAATTATCTGAAGAGCTCCAAAAGAAATTAGATTCCACTATGCCTTATAAGGAAAAGTGGGAAGCTCATGAAACTGCACAGCGTGAAAAGTATCTTTCAAAGCTACCAAAGGCTGACAGAGAGAAATTTGCAAATGAGAGTTTGCAAGTTTTAGAATATATGGCAGAAAAATTAAATGATTCTACTACACAGCCAACACAGCATAAACCAGCTCAAGGTCGTAATGTTAATGCAAATATTGACGTTACTAAGATGAACTCTTCAGAAAGAACGGAAAATTGGGATGCTGTATTAGGTAAGTATGGAATAGAAAATATTAAAAAAAAATAATCCTACCTGAAGGCTTTTAATAGCAGTTGAAGATGGATAAAACAGGAGTGTTTCATGGGATACGCAGCAGAAACTACTGGTGCTCAATATCAATCAAGTACAGCTAATACTTCGCTTGAAAATTTAGTACCTGAATTGTGGTCAGATATGATATTTGATTACTTACAAAAAAAATTAATATTTAAACCATTAATTCAAGATTACTCTGAGTTAGTTTCAGATAGAGGGGATGTTATCCATGTGCCTAAATTAGTTGCAGGTACAGGAGCTCAACAGGCAGATCTTGGTAATGCAGGTAGTAATGATGGGGCAACAATAGCAGCTTTACAATGGGATAGAACAAATGAGCTAGAAGCAACAATAACTATAGATCAGCATTGGTATGCATCTAAAATGGTTACTGATGTAGGTAAAGTTCAGTCTCAGCCAGGTTTAATGGAAAAGTATACAATGTCTATAGCATATGATCTTGCTAATAAGATTGATTTGTATATTGAAAGCATATTATCTGCAGGAGTTACAACAAACACGGTAACCCCAACAGCAGGGTCTACAACTTATGATGAAAAGATCACTTTAGATGATTGGGCATCATTGTTTGATAAAGTAAGGGCTAAGAATGTTGATCCAGTAGGCGATGGTTGTGTTTTAGCAGTAAATTATAAAATTTATGGTGCTTTAATGAATCCTAAATCTGTAGCTGGTCAATATGTGGCTCATGCTAATGTTGTTGCAGGTGCTAACAATATGATTTCAGGTCTTGTTCCAACATTTTGGGGTGTTCCAGTAATTATGAGTAATAGTATTGGAACAGGTGCTGGTGAACATTGTGCTTACTTGTTACATCCACAGTCGTTTGGATATGCATCTTCTATTTCTCCTAGAGTAACTTCACAATACGATATTGATTTTCTATCTACTAAAGTAGTAGCAGATTCATTATTTGGTTGTGCAGCTATTAATGAAGAATATAGTTCAAAAATGATTAATCCTGGTAGTTAATATTAGGTAAATTAAAATAAAGGGGGTGGGAAACTGCCCCCTTTAATTAAGGAGAATTTATGTCAAAAGTAAAATTTCAGTTTGTAGCTGGCCCATCTCCTAAATACAGATCATTAGGTAATACTAGTTATGAACCTATTGAAGTAGAAGAAGAAGAGCTAGAAAGAATTAAAAGTAATGGCTATAAGGTAGAAGTTTTATCTAAGCCAAAATCTAAAGCAGTAAAAAAAGAATTAAAAAAGAAGTCAACTAAAAAATAATACCTTGTTCATGGTAGGCAACCTTAAAGGAGAATACAAATGCCATTACCCTTAAATGTAGGAAATAAAAAATATTCAGTAGCTGAAAGACTGAATATGAAACAATTAGATTTAATATCTGTAACAGCAACAACTGATGCAGAGACTATTGGTGATAATAAAGTTATAGCTCAATCTATTGAGATCCCATATGCGACTTCAGTATCTGGGGGAGTATCAACAATAAAATCTGTAACAGTTTTAGATGAAGTAGCAACAGGCCCAGCTATTGATATAGTTTTTTCAAGTTCAAGTTCTGCAATAACACAAGATGAAGGAAAGGCAGTAGGTGAAGATGTTGATGATCTAGATACTGTTTTTGAAAGTGCTCTTGGAGTTGTTTCATTGGCAGCAGGAGATTATACAGACTTATTTGATGCTAAGGTGGGCACAAAATCAAATATTGATTTAGTAATTCAATCAGCAGCAACTAGCTCAAGTATTTATATGCACATTATAAATAGAAGTGGTGGTAATTGGGTTGCTACAGCAACTACAAATATGGTAGTTAAGGTTGGAATACTTAAAGATTAATGATTAAAGAGATAAAAGAGATAGTAGAGTATGCACTCTATAAGATAGACGCTTATAGTGATGATGCTCTTGTAATGGTAGTAAGGACAGGTATGGCAGAATCTGGATATAGAGCATTGAAAGGCTACGGTGACGGTAATCCTGCGATTGGCTTTTGGCAAATTGAACCTGCTACTATGAATGATATGATAGATAATTATATTAAATATCGTTCACATCATAAAAAGAATCTTATTTCCCTAGGAATGAATTTTGAAAAAGATACAATCATGTCTGTTATGTCGAATATGGCAGTTCAGGCAGCACTATGTAGACTTCATTATCGTAGAGACAAGCACGCATTACCTTCTTGGGATGATCTGGAAGGTCAAGCAAAATATTGGAAGAGAGTATATAATACTGTTGAAGGCAGAGGAACAGTTGAGCATTTTATGAAAGCCAATAAAGATGTTGGATTCGATTAAGCTTGTTTTAAATGAAAGACCTTTTTCAAGCCTAGGTACTTCTCTTAGTGGTTATTTTATTTCTTTGATAGACGCTTTAAACCCATTATTAAGATTTTTAATACTATTATTTAGTACAATAACAGCCGTTTCCGTAGCATACGTTCACTATAGTAGAGCAAGGAGAATTTGGAATGGCAAAAAAAACACCAGTAAGAAGGACAATAGTAACTCCAGATAAGCATTTCCCTTTAGCTGATATGCCAGCTATTAATGTAGTCTGTAAGACTATAGAAATATTAAAACCTGATTGTTATATAGATTTAGGTGATACAGGAGAATGGGAGAGCTGCTCTCATTGGAAATGGAAGAAGAAAAAACGCCCCCCTTTAGAATATCAGATGCCTGCAATAGAGAAGGATATTGTAGATGTTAATAAAGGCATGGATATTATTGATGAATCCTTAGACAAAGTTAATTGCTATACAAAACATTTTACAGAAGGTAATCATGAGGATTGGCTTAATAGATTTAATGATGAGCATCCCTATTTAAATCTTTCTGTTAAAGAAGCTTTAAGGCTTAAGGAGAGAGGCTATAGTTATCATCCATTAGGTAAATATTTAAAAATAGGTAAGCTACACTTCTATCATGGTCATCATTATGCTAGTGTTAATCATACTAGAAATCATTTAATGAAATTAGGTGTTAATATTATGTATGGTCATCATCACGATGTCCAGCAATCTTCTGTTACTCATATGGATGGGCAGAAGTCTGCATGGTCTATAGGCTGTCTTAAAAATATGAGTGATGAAGAGAATAAATGGTTAGGTCACAGAAAAACTAATTGGAGTCATGCTTTTTCTATTGTAGATTTCTTTGAAAGTGGTTATTTTACGGTACACGTTATACAGATAATTAAGGGCAAAACATCCTTATGGGGTGAGATTATAGATGGGAATAAGTAATGGATATTTTGCAAGTAATAGAGACTTTAGGCATTCCAGTAGCTGTTTCAGTCGGTTTAGGCTACGCTTTAATGTATCTAATAAAATTCCTAACTAAAGATGTTCAGTCTGATATTAAGGATTTGCATGATATTACTGTTAAATTAATAGATAAAAGCAATCAAGCTAGAGATGATTCTAAAAAAACTATGACTGCAGTTAATACAATTAAAGATATATTTTTAAAGATAACTAATGGATTTGGAAAAAAAGATTAAAATGCTTGAAGATAGAGTAGAAAGATTAGAGAATATAGCACATCCTCCAAGAGACTTTGTGATCTGTGAGGATTGTAGAAATAAAATAAAGGAGAAATAAATGTCAGCAGTGATAGCTTTTATAACAAAAACTTTTCTAACAGAAGCAATGCT
>CEUI01015752.1_pt1 | contig 12316 bp, 25 predicted proteins | sample 531411 | NCBI WGS metagenome assembly CEUI01 (sample SAMEA2622841, study PRJEB7988) | marine metagenome | isolation source: saline water (ENVO:00002010), including
GCTCTTATTAGCTTGGCTCTTATTAGCTTGGCTCTTATTAGCCTCTTTATAACTAAGTGTTTTTGGGGGTTGAAGCTTATCACGCTTATTGTAGCAAGCTATTATAAGCTGTCTGTAATTGTCTTCAATTACCTGATTAGCTTTTACGAGCTCCAAAATAAGCGTGTCAAGCCCTTTTATTCCCCTTTTATGCACAGCCTTTGTTAGTAACTCTCTAGTGCATTGATTACCAAGGCTTTCTAGCTCTGATAAAACTATGAACGCATCATGTGAAAGCGGGTTAAAATCACTCGTCATTGCCGTTATTAACCTCAACTTCACCCCAACCGCCACACGATTCGCACTCGACCTCACGCAGGACATATTCCGGCGTTGCAAACCGTGAATAGTTCTGTGCGCCCGAAACAACGTCCTCCTCTATGACGCGACCACTGCCGTTGCACTCAGGACAAGTCATTTTGACCGCCCGTAAAACTCTGTCGCCCCGTCACGCCAGGGTGTAAACAACATCCAACAACAGTTATCCTTGCCCGTATGCCTTGACTGCGGAATCCATTTGAGCCTGCCAACCGCCACAATCTTCTGACAATGCGCGAGGTACGCAGCAGCCTGCTTGGTATGCGCCCAATCCGCGTCCACCAGTAGCCACGCCTGCCGCTTTAGGTGCATTAAATGCTCTATAATGGCGTGCAGTTCCGGCCTCGACCACGGCGGGTTGGTGATGAACATATCCGCATCCACCCCCAGCAAATGCAGGCAGTCCATACCTGGCTGTACCTGCGGATGCTCACCGTGGTCGGCTATGTCGGACGCACCGACACAGACATGACCAAATTTCTGCAAATGGTCGATCAGATCACCAGCACCAGCGCAAGGCTCATAGAACTTGGTGCCGACCATCAGATGATTAAGCAGCGGCAGCACGCCAGCCAGCGGCGTTGGATAAAAGTCTTGCGCACGGCGCGCAAACGCATTGCTGCGCTTACCCATGATTGAACCATCGCCGGATTAGGTACGAGCGGCCTACTGAAAGCATAAAATAACAAAACGTGATCACCGCTGCCTCGCCTGCGCTTGGCTCTAAGCCAAACAGCGGCAGCGCAAAATAGGTGAACAGCCAAGAAACAATCAGGCCAATCACGGCATTGGCGTTGGCCTCAATGAATGACATGATGCGGGTCTGGTTCATAGATCCAGCCCCACTTGCACAGCCTTTGCAGGCGGCTCCACAAACAAGTCAGGTTGTTTATAAGCACCCTCTATCCGCTTACAGGCTATGTCAAAATACTTCGGCTCTAATTCTATGCCAATAAACTTGCGGCCTAGCTTGGCGCAAGCTACTCCCGTTGTGCCGCTCCCCATGAAAGGGTCAAGGATGGTTTGGGCGTCAGAGGGAACTTTTCGGATGCACCACTGCATAACCTCAATGGGCTTTTGAGATGGATGGCAAAACGTGCGGTTTTCAACCGCTCCCGCTCGCATTCCTCCGTCCCAAACGTGAGAAATGAAAGCCGCCTTTCCCCAATCCCGCCATGCCAATTCGGTCGTCGCATATGACCGCTCATCGTCAGCAAAGTCATGCCCAACGGCAGGGCGCTTTGCCCATGTCAACCATCCCTCAGACATAGGGAGCGAGGGCGCAAAATACTGCCCACCCCAAAACAGGTGATAGCGCCCATAATTTAGAAACGGCAACAAGTCGGGGCGGTGTATATCCCATTGCTGGCGCTCCGGGTGATTAACTCGCGCACTTGTCGCAATTCCATATGGCGGGTCAGTAACCACAGCATCGACCTTGCCAAGCGTCGGCATGATCTTAAGGCAGTCGCCTTGGTATAGGGTGCAGTCGCCTATTCGCACGCGCTTACCCATAGCCGTACCCGTGAGTTGCCAGATGAAGCTGATACGCTTCTTCCGCACGCCGTGTACATTCGGGACAGGCATCAATTCGATCAGGCAGTTCATAGTGACGGTTTTGAATAACCTTTACACCCCACTCGACAACTGTGCGCTCGTATTCAACCAGCTTGGCGGGACGTTCAATGCGACCAAAACCAAAACACTCAACGCACACGGCGGTTATCCTTTTTTACAATCGCAAGCTCATAGCCCATCGCATTGAGCACGCTTTGGAAGTTTATTACGGACGGGCTGTGCCGCTTGAACCAGCTATGCACCGTTGCATGATGCACCCCTGCGTCATGGCACAGCGTGGGGATGTTGACCTCATCGCGCTCGATGATGCGTGCCATCCGCTTGACCAGGCCGCAGCAACTATCATGCACCTTGAAGCGTCTGCATATGCTCATGCGTGTACCTCAATTATCTCGTTAAGAAAGGCACGCGCATCGTCAATGGAACGAACCACAGCGGCGTGTGCTCCAAGCGTGCGCAGCTTTTCTAAAACGGCACGCTGCTTTTTCGATAGCTTGCCCTTGTCGCTTTTGACTTCCAAAAAGATTGGCGCGAAATTGAATAGCGGCCTTTTAAAATGTTTCGGGGCGACAAATATCTCCAAATCCGGCCAACCAGCCTGCATACCCATGCGCTTTTGCTTGGCTCTCCACGCTACATTGTGGCGGCCTTCGTTTGGTGAGTGATGCACAAGCGAATCGGCTGGCAGAGCATAACCCAGCCAACTTACTATTGCTTTGTGTACCTCAATTTCGGGCGAACTCATGGATCAAAGAGTCTGCCGTCAGAGTACCATCTGATACATCTATGATGCGCCGTATGACCGCAAGAGACGGGCTTTTATGGCCCCCAACCAACTGCGTCACATACGCGCGGCTAACGCCCAAACGGTCTGCAATCGTTTCGTGACTGCAACCCTGCTGCGATACCCATTGCGAGAAAGTAACCATACAGCACTGATAAGCAACTGACAGTTACTTGTCAACCAGGTGCGTAAATAAAATTTTTTTATTTACACCCCTACGCAAGAAGCCTTTTACTTCGGGGGCAATAAATCTACAGGAGTCAAGTGCATAGAAGAACCTTCTTGGATTCACTGCGCCAACTTTATCCACAAAAATGTGATTGTCTAGGTTGCATAATGTTACCAGATGTGAACATTATGACCTAATATGTGCAAACGGGAGGAGATTATGGGAAAAATTATACCGTTCAAAAATTGCCCATCACCTTTGCCCTTGACATCTACAAAGTTAAAAAATGTCAAAGATGAGGATGATGTTTTGGCAGATCGCAACATTCACATGATGATGCAGCATTATTATGCGTCAGGTGTCTATCGGAGTATGCTCAGTCACTATGCCCTCGAGCCGCGTGGTAGAATTTCGGACACGTATGCAGAGCAGATACTTACAGAGGATAAACTTGTTAGTTATGGGATTAAGTCACCAACGCGCGGCATCCGCGCACCCGTGTGGCATGAAGATCAAAATACGGGGCTATTCAACTTTATTGAACAGAATCGAAACGCGGGTCGCATTCATACTATTGCTGCGTGCAGTTGGTTTTACGGATGCGACATATCAAAAGGGCTACTGTCTATGCTAATGGGGAATCAAAGCGATAGGATGGTGAATCAAATTGATGATCTAGTTGAAATGCTTACGCAATATGGCGGTCTAAACAAAACAACTGAAATAATGACGCAGCCTGTTCAACCCTATGGGGTTAGCTTTAGCAAATCAGAAAACATTATCTATCGGCCACGCAGACGTACACTGTACAGAGACATCGAAAAAGTCATGTTTCTCTCAGATGCGTTAGCTGGAATGAACGACATATATAACGATACGATGGTTAAATGGACATCAAAAGCTTGGCCTAGCTTAAGAAAACCAACCACAAATATAGTTATGCGGAAACAAGGATAATCAAATGCACCACATAAAATTAAAAAATGCACGTAAAGGGGTTGGATTAACCGTAACTGAAATAGCAAAAAAGCTTAACATGACCGCGCCTGCATACCGTCGTTATGAGCGCGGCGAGGTCGATCCACGCATTTCACAGTGCATAGAGATTGTTGAAATGATTGGCTGCAAGTTGGACGATATTTGGGGTACGGAAGAATCGCCCAGAAGTGTTGACGTAAGCTATCGAGCCAAGCCAGGTCAAACGGTTTATGTGAAAATTGAGACTGCGGGAGAGGAGCAGTACATTACGCCAATTAAAGTAAAACCAAAGCGCGAATCCAAAACAAAAAGAAAGGTTGTCAACGGTAATTAAGCACAACAAAACGTAACTCGTAGACTCGTATTACCCCGCTTTTGCGGGGTTTTGTTTGTGTGCATAAACTTTTTGTTGCTAAAATTAGACGTTTACGTTATTCACAGTTACGACATGAGAGGGTTGTGATTATGAATAACGATATTGATTTACCACCCTGGGCAGAGAAATTTCATTTTTGGCATCACAGTCCTGGCGGCTGTATGCGGCCCGATTTCATGGAATTTATAGAAAAAGCAGTCGCACGGCCACTTGGTATTTATTCGCCGCCCAACGCACCCATGATTGGCGGCACGCAAGCGGAAGCCCACGCCAAGCGCGTAGTTATAGACGGTGATGACGAGACAGAAAGCTTCCGGCACGCATTGTCTGAAATGCAAGCACATAAACCCGCCGACTATAATGAAGCTGATGCGGTTAAGCATAAGATCATTCTTAACGAGGAATATCAGAGTGATGTCGTTGAGGGGCTTACCGATACCATCTATGCGCTGACTCTCAAGCATATGGTGCTTGGTCTACAAGAAGCAACCAAAGGCGAAAACCAAGTCGTAGACGGACCTTGGATTTCTTTGAAGCTTGAAGGTTTAGCCCTGGATTTCGCAGGCGAGATTGATGTGCAGACGAGAGGGGTTGTTGAACTCAAGACACGCTGGCCGAAACTTAACAAGTCGGAGCGCGGCTGGGGGGTAAACAGCCTGCCAGCAAAGCCAGACGCTAACCACGTTGCGCAAACGGCTATCTACTGGGCATGGATGCGCCAGCAGTCTGAAAACGTGCCAGTGACCATCGTATACGCCAATTGCAAAGGCTACCGGGTCTTTAGCTCTCAAGACTGCGAGGAGCTACAACCCGCACGCCTCGATGATGCGGTTGAACGCTACAAACTGATAGCAAAAACCCGCGAGAACCTGATGTCTAAATGCAATTCGGTAAAAGAGCTTATGTCGCTCGTTGCGCCGGATTTTAGCCATTGGATGTGGAAAGACAAGTCGCCCGAATACAAGCAACTCGCAGAACAAACATGGTCAATTTCATAGCGAGGGCGGTGGAAATTTTGGGCGGCGGCCTTTTGGTTACCGTCTTCATGGTGGTGATTATCGCCAATGTTGTGATCGTAGATTTAATGATGAAGGACGATGATATGCAAACTGAAATGGAATTACCGTACCCGGCGAACCCTGGATACAAGGGCCAGCTTACCAGCAAGGAAGCGGCCAGAGAAAAGAAAAGCACCAAAAAACTCGATCAAACAATGGTGCTGCTGGCACTCTCCTCTGCACCTGATGGCCTTACCGCTGACGAGGTAGCGGAGATATACGGCCATGTCTTTATAAAGTACCGGCCACGTATCAGCGAACTGCGGAAAGCTGGAAAGATCAAGGATAGCGGCACACGGCGCGATAGCTATTTGGGCAAGCCCCAAATCGTCTGGGTGTTGAACAATGAGTGACCAACTGCTTGCAGCCATGTCTCGATGCAATGCGTTCAATCAAACGGACGGTGTACCTCAACGCGGCGGCAAGAAATACACGCAAGTAAAAGAGCGTGTAACCGCATGGCGTGAGACATTCGGCCTTGCGCACGGTGTCGAGAGCGAAATCATTAAGGATGATGGCAAGGTTGTCGTTGTTAAAAGCACTATTAGATGTGAGCACGGGCGCGTTTTAGCTACTGGCATAGCAGAGGAAGTGCGCGGCAGTTCAAACGTAAACACAACGTCAGCCTTGGAGAACTGTGAAACCAGTGCACTAGGTAGGGCATTGGCTGCAATGGGTCTGCACGGCGGCGAGTTTGCATCAGCAAATGAAATGGACAAGCCTGCGCGTATGCAAGCACCGCCGCCAGAGCCGCAGCAGCAGCAAGGCCGCGTTGTTGATAATGTCGCAGACACCATTGATGAACAGCCAACGCCACAAGCGGCCAGCGCAGCCTATGAACAGACCGTAGACACGACAGAGAAATGGGTGCGGGAATCCATAGCTGGTTTTGAAAAGCACAAGCACACGGGTGAGCACAAAAAATGGCTTGGCATAAACAAGGCCACTTTAATCGACGTTAAGAAAAATAACCAACCGCTCTATCAAGCTCTGATAGATGCGTACCAAGAGCGAAATAACCAACTGACAGGAGCAGCATAAAATGTCTGACTACGAAACTATCTTTAAAGCCAACGTCTTTAAAAATCAGGAACGGTTTTCCGGCGGCGAACCAATGTCCGGCGGCAAGCCGAATTATTCAAACAACAAAATCACATTGCACGCGCCTATTCCAGCGGGTGAGTACAGTCTGGGCATTTGGCAGTACGCCGACACTGGTAATTTGTCGGTCAAGTTGGATTCCAAACCGCCAATGCAGCACCAGCAGCAGCCGCAGGCGCAGAACGAAAGCGACGAGGTGCTTGATGATTTCCTCAAATGAGCCAGCAAATGATACCACTAAGGCACTTCTTACAGTCCAAGAAGTTGCGGCCAAGCTGCATGGGCCTGAGTACACCGAAACGGACATCAATCGTTTGTATCGGATGATTAAATCCAAGCAGATAACCAGCACGCCTATGGGCCAGCGGTATTTCATACCGACCTGGCAAGTTGAAAAACTGGTGCGCGGAGAAACGGGTGACTAATCCGGCAAAAGCTTTACGTGAAGCTGCACGCATTATTGAGGAGCGTGACGATACGCACGGCGATTATCGTGAGACGTTTGCCAAATGTGCGGAGCTTTGGAGCGCGTATCTGGAAGTGCCGATTTCACCGATTCAAGTCTGCCATTTAAACCAATTGCAAAAAATGGCGCGTGATCTTTGTGCGCCGGAAATCAACATCGAGAACCATGACGACAATACGGGATATGCAGCTATCGGTGCGGCCTTCGCAGCCTCGATAAAGAAAGGATTGAAGGATGGTAAAAATTAAAAAGATTTGGGAGAGAATTATATTCTGGTTCCGGCACGGCACGATAAAGCCCAGACACACGCCGACCATCAATAAGGCTCGTATGCCTGGTCGATCAAGAAAAGAACGCGGCGCGGGGTATCAATAAAAAGCCCCGCTAAAATGCGGGGCTTGCCGCGCTTGTTGAAATTCTCTCTAACTTTCATCACTTTCTCCCTTTATCAATTTTTCATACCGACGTTTGGCTATGCCTCTCCGCGTAAAATGATGGTTGCAGCAATATCCCGCCTTTTCCAAATACAACCCTTTTTCTGTTTCATGGGTGTAAGTCCAAATTGTGTGCATATTTGGAAGCCGTTTTTTTACAAGGGCTGTTCCGATTCTTACAAAAAATGAGGGGATTTCCCGTGGCCGAATAATGCCCATGTCGTAATAATTGTCGGTTCTCACAAAAGTAGGAATTTTACGCAATGATATTTCATTGTTGCGTTGGTCGTTAGGATACCAACGGCGGTAATGTCCGAAATTCTCATTGGGCTTAAAAGCAACGCGACGCAGTTCAATAATGTTTGGATCATTGGGCCGTCCACAAGGGTTACCGATAATCGCCACGCCAACCGTCGCGCCATATTTAGACGCTGGTAACACTTCAATAAGCTGATATGCAAATCGTGCTTGTATTCGGGGAACAGGGTCAGAGTGTCGATGCCATGACTGTATATTTTCATTGGCATCACCGATTGATGTATCTCTAACAAGTAGAACCATCACTCACCCCACGCTTTCAACGGGACAGGATGCTGCGCCATAAACGCGCGGCACAGCGCACGCAGAGTTTGAGTGCTATCAGGGCTGCTTAAAAGCTCACACGCCTCTCTCGTAAGCTTCTTTACCATATGCGGCGGGAAGCCATTAAAAGTGTATGAGGTTTTCATGCTGACCCCCACAAGGCTGCTTCCAGCTTCTCCGCGTCGGTACGGTCGCGCTCTTTATTGTCAATCCAATGACCGTATGTATTGCGGGTAATCTCGACCGTCTGATGGCCTAGCAAATCACTAACGCGCACCAAATCCTCACCAAGTTCTGACAGGCAGAGGGATGCAAAAACGTGCCGCAGATCGTGCCAGCGTATATGACCAAAGCCGTCGATCTTTGAACAGATTTTGTGAAGCACTTGGGTGCGCCAATGGTCAGAGCTTACTTGATGCGAACCATCGGCCTTGCAAAATACAAAGTCATCTTTGCCCTTATGCTCTGTCTGCAAAAACCACTCTTTAAGTTGCTTAACCAAGCTGGGCAGCAAAAACACAACGCGGCGTGCTTTGCTGTTTTCGCCCTTTTTGGTTTTCTTGGGAATGTCAGCAGCAACCGTGCAACCTCGCTGCTTGCGCATGGCAAGATTTACATGGACGCGGTTATTGTCAAAATCAATATGCTTCCATTTTAATGCCGCCATTTCACCATAGCGCAGCCCCGCTTGAGCGGCGAACGCTACGGCAATACCATCGACACCTGGATGATCTTCCATAGCCGTAGTTATCAATGCGCGGATATGGTCGGTTTTGATAATCTCCAACGCATTGGATTCGGCAGCTTCCTCGCCTTGATACTTGGTCGCCTCTATTTTTACTGAACGCGCAGGGTTTTCGATAACCCATTTTTTACGCTGGGCCAGATCAAAAACAAACTTCAAAGGCTCAAGGCGATTGATAATTGTTTTGTCTGCAAGATGACCAAGGTTCTGATCTATCAAGCGTTCGATCAAATCTATATCAGCATCAATAATTGGCGTTTCTGAAAATGGCGCACCATCAACATCAAACACTTTCCATGCCATTGCACCATCGACAAGGCCGCGCCGATACCCTTCGGATATTTTTCTTTGTGCTTCACGGGTATCTGTTCGCTCACAAAACGCATCAATAGCTGCGCCAACTGATCTCGCAGGGTGCGCAGTAATCACGCCGCCATTGCGCTGCTGTTGGTTAAGCTCAAATGCTTTTTCAATTGCTTCTTCTTCAGTGCGAAAATAGGCGCGCTGTTTTCCCTTCTGGTCAGCAGCCATTTTGATGTTGCTAGAGCGTAGGCTGATGTAATAGCACGCCAACCCTAATTTCTTTTTGGTCTTGTCAACGCCCACATCAATGATTTTTTGTGACTCCATAGTTATATCTCCTTTGTTAATGTATCTATTAGTTACATTATAGTCACTAATAGTTACTTAACAAGAGGAAATCGTGCAGGTCGTACCTGCACGAACAGCCGCCAAAAACACCTAGCCTCTGTCACTGGTTTGTCACTGAGGCACAAAAAAAGACCTCCCAAAAGGGAGGCCGGTATCTTATAAATAATTGATTTAATTACATAATATTTGGTTGCGGGGGTAGGATTTGAACCTACGACCTTCAGGTTATGAGCCTGACGATAAGCCCACAATGATTTGCATGAGCGACAATAATCTAGGTTTTCTGCGGTTTCCTCTTGCATTGCATTATAATAGATACACCCATTTATAACCATTTGCACCTATTTGTTGTCACTGGTTTGTCACTGAAAATTTAATAATTTTGTCACTGAGTTTTGTCACTGGGCGGTGGTACGTTCTGCTTTTCGTGATAATCCAGCGCGGCGTTGGCTTGTTTCATCCAGAATGAAATTTCTTTATTGAAGACACGCAAGCTTACGTAATCATTGCTTTGGACGCAGAGCAGTTTTCCCTCTGGCACTTTTTTTTGGCTCCAATATTTTAGGGGTCCGAACTCGATCTTTGGTGGAATTATTGGGTTTGGCCGTGGGGGGTTTAGGTAATTTGATTTTACAATCGGCGGGGGAGCCTCCACCAGCCCTGCAAATGTCCCGCATCCCCCTAAGATAAAGATAGGTAGCAGCGCGGCCAGCGCGTACTGGCTCTTTTTCCAGCGCCTTTTGCAGTCTGTCCGTTGTTGATCTGATTGCATTTGACTGCTTTCTAAGCGCGACCATTTCACGATTACGGTCCTTCAGTTGGTTGTCCATCGCGTGAATTTGCTGCTGATGTTCCAGCTTCAAATCGCTAATCTGCTGTATAGCTTTTTGTGTTTCGGCTTGCTGCTGCGCGTACTTGGCTTCTAGTTCTGCAACATCTTGCCAAGCACTTTTTAAAAGCGCGCCTGATGCAGCCAAGGCCGCCAGAGCCACCACCAATAAAATACCAAGAACAACCGCAGGGCTTGGCATCGCTCACTTAACATTTTTCATGTTCATCGCAACCGCACCGCCCATGTAAACTATAACAACGCCAATCAAAGCGCCAACAACGGAAATGATGATCGCGTTCACTTGACTTGCACGTTCGGGCATCGCCAGCGCAGCAACGCCGTATCCGATTACGCAGCCAATAGATAGCCACGCCATGCGTCGGCGGTTGGTCATTTTGATCGTGGGTACTGGTGGTTGTTCAGCCATCGTCCATGTCCTCGTCTATGTATTCGATCTGCAAGTCTTCATCTTTGGCTGCTTCAACTACAGCCCGATACAAGTCTGAATAAGCAGCACGAGAATTACCGATAGTAAAATTATCTTCGTTGCGAGTGCCACCAACGAGCAAACAACCAGAAGTATTTTTATCGGAGTTGCCAACATGGATATAGATATAGGTGAAATTGGGTACATCTTGAACATGAAGCATCCCTTCATGGAAATCATACCGCTCTGCATAACGCTTGGTCATGCCGCCTTCGTTACGCAGCTTAATGTCGTAAGTTCCGGCAGGGATGCGTGTTTCGTGCATCACCTTTTTCTCTTGCGGCTGGTCTTCAAGACCAAAGCAGAACTCTTCATCATCAAGATACACACGAGAAAGGGTCGCCTCGTCATTATGAGCAAAGCGCCGAACAGTAATTTTCATTTAAATAAATCCTTAAATTGTCTTGCCTGGTTCTTTAATTATTTCCAGGCCATTGCCCACGACGACAATGCACATAATTCCATTCACCAACCGCGTGATGGTGAAGGTCTTTTTTGGACTAGAGAAAACGGTCAAAATCGAGCCATCGTTTGCCATCCCGTAGACGGCAGGTTTTTCATTGTACTGTACTTGCAGAAGTGACCGCATTTTGTCGTGTGTCCCACACGTAGGAACAGGACGGTTTATTTCAGTCAACTCTGCTTCTTGTTGACGCAAATCGGCTGCTGACATCATCATGCTTCCAATATCCACCTCGTCCTTCACAGTCTGACAACCGCCAAGCAAAAGAGTGAAAATCAATATGGTTAATTTAACCATTTTTTTCTCCATTCAGCCCAACGCGGTTTTCAATCTTGTGCTGAGTGCGCTCCAAGACTTCTAATCGGGCTAACACCGTTGCGCTCTCACGCGCTTTGCGTTCCATTTCAGAAGGCGAAAGCATACCAGCGATTACGTCCAGCCGTTGTATTTGCGTACTAAGATCATTTTCCAGCTTGTCGGTCCTTGAATCGTGCGCACGCAATCGAGCTTCAATATCTTTTAACATTTCGCTAAGACGCTGAATCTGCGATTTCGCAACGGCTGCCGCGCCAGCCATCGACACCAAAATTCCGGCCAGGGTCGCAATGAGCTTTATGTCAATCGCGCCATCCATAACCGTTACCTGATCTTCGGCGCGGATGCCGCCCACATAACGAACCCCACAACGAGGCCGATTGCTAAAATCACAAACAAGCCTTTCACACACTCTTTTAAGATTTTGTTGAGCTTTTCACGCTGGGCCTTGAGCGCGTTCTCACGCGCAAGCTGCATCTCAGCTTGTTGACGGTGATACTCTTTGATGCGCTTGTTGCGCGTTTCGATAATCTCGTTCCAGGTGCCAGGGCCAAACTTGAGGTTTAGCATATGGCTCATCCGAGCCATCTCTTTTTGCATCTGCTTTTTTTGAATCACAAGTTCGCTAATTTCGGCGATAGAAAGACCCTCTGGCTCCTCTTCTTGCTGCTCACCAAACCTGGATTTGATATACGTTTGCCATTTGCCTACAGGCTTCTGTTTTTTATCTATTTCGTGCTGACGTTCCTTCCGCTTAATATCGTCGTAACCGCGAAACATATTGTCGAGGTGGTGACCAACCTCAGAAATGTCTTTGACCGTTTCGATTGTTTTACCAACGGCATCAACGGCTCCCTTCACTAAAGCGATGGCGGCGGCAGTTTCTGCGATAACCATTTTCTGCGCTTCCTCATTTCAGTAAGCCACGCGCGAAAGCGCC
>CEUI01031783.1_pt1 | contig 12316 bp, 15 predicted proteins | sample 531411 | NCBI WGS metagenome assembly CEUI01 (sample SAMEA2622841, study PRJEB7988) | marine metagenome | isolation source: saline water (ENVO:00002010), including
AAAGGTACTTCACATGGCTCTGCATAAACTGTTACATGATCCATTCCCTTTGTCAACTCTGTCATTGAGTTTACTGAAAGAGTGTTCTTATAATAGATGTCGTGATTTCCAACAATAACTTTGATTTCAGTACCCATCTCTTTGAGGGGAGTGAAAAGAATATCCTTCATTGAATTGAGTGTTTTGTAATTGATAAACTTTCTTCGATCAACCACATCACCTAAATGAATAACTTCTGTGATTCCTCTTTCTTTCAATACAGGAAAAAATATATTCTCATAGAATTTTCGGAAAAAATCTGTAAAAATCAAACTATCGTTTCTTGCACCAAAATGTGTGTCTGTCAGCAAAGCAATCTTCATGCACACACCTCTGTTTTCATAAATTCAACTAAAGGAGACAATTCTGTAAGAGTATCATTTTTTTCTTCTTTAGGTTTTTTCTTTTTTCTTTTTTTCTCTTCAAATGCATGAATAAAATCATATATGTTTGCACGTTTATCCGCTGTCATTGGTGAAGTTCCAGATGCAATACTTTGTGCTTCCTTACTTCCCACTTCTCCCATATCTGCATAATCTTCAATTGAATTAAACTCATCCATTGTTTTGTATTTTATATACAACTGTTTCTTCTCTTTTTCAATTCTTCTTAAAAATGCAAAATATATTATTTGTGTAAAATATGCAAATGGATTGGTTGATTTTTCTGGATTGAAATTGCTTGCATACATTACACAATTTTCAATTCCATCACTTACCATTTCTTCTCTAAATGCATAATTTATAAAATTTGGTCTATGAGATAATCTTTCGGCTATTTTAAGGAAACATTCACCCGCATAATCTGGTATGATCGGTGGTTCTTCATCTTCATCTTTCGCTTTCAAATAGGCTTCTCTATATTCTCTCATAACTCCCAAAAACTTTTCATTATCAACATAATGTTGTTTTTTCCTAGCCATATAATTATCCTTTCTTTTATTATCATCTTTATATTATATCAAATCAATACATCATTGTCAAGTTTTAAAAATAAACTTGACATTTTTGCCTTAGGCTGTTATACTAGGTCTGTGACCGATTGAAATAGAAATATACTATCCTTTAATTGGTATAGTGTAAATATGATATGGAAAATGTTCACTTGTGTATATTTTAATTCTTTCCATAAAATGATTTAAAGTATAATTTTTCCTATCATTATAAGTCAAATCATCGGCTATATCATATAGAGAAGCTGAACTTTTTGTTTCGGATTTTCTCAATCCTCTACCTATTGATTGCAAGTTTCTAATACGTGACTTAGAAGGAGAAGCGAAAACAATGTTGTGAATGTTCCTAATATTGACGCCGGTACTGTAAACGCCATAACTTGCACATATAACTGAATCTTTTTCCAATTCAACCAATTCTCGTACTTTTTCCCTTGATTCTGCATCTGTTCCTCCATAAACATAATAGGCCTTTCTGTTACTTTTCAAAGTATCCTGTAACATAGAGTATAAAATATTTCCATGTTTTTCTACCAATTGAAACAATACTAATGTATTTCCAGTAAGTCCCTTTACTAAATTACATATGTATTTGTTTCTTTCCGTATGACTTACTAAAAAGTCAATCTCTTCTTGGTAATTGAGTTTTGATACAATTGAACTTGCCTCTTTAGAATATCGGAGAATTAGACATTTAATTGAAATTTCCGATAATGTTTTCTTTTTGATAAGTTCTTTAGTACTCGTTACTCTTTTAGTAGAACCAAATAAACCTTCTAATATTAATTTATGTACTTCTACTTCATCTAATGTTCCAGTTGTACCTATTCGGTAAGGTGCATTTTCCAAGTTCTTCATTATTTTAGTGAGAGATTTGGCCTTGTATAAGTGAGCTTCATCTCCAATCACTACTTCAAAATCAGTAAAAAATGGTTTTTTCAATTCATATAATGACTGCCATGTTGATATTACAATTGGTTTAGTTGTTTCCTTTTCTTGTCCTCCAAATATTTTATGTACTAGATTTTCTACTTCAAAATTCTTATCTGCATAGGATTGAAAATCTGTATACATTTGGCTCACTAACGAAAGAGTAGGAACAATAATTAATGATTTTTTTGGATAATAATATCTTATTAGATAATAAATTATTAAAGATTTTCCAGATGCAGTTGGTGAGAGTAAAACACATCTTCGTTCATTGATCGAGTGTCTAACTGCATTACTTTGATAATCTCTTAATTTGTATTGACAAGGAAATGATGTAAGGAATTCATAATACTTTTCATTTGATATAATTTCAAGAGGATCATTGGTTTGGTCTATGAGTTTATATTCACGATCATTTGCAAATCGTTGAACTTCTTTTTTTAATCCATAATAAATTCGGCCGTTATCAAAATTAAAAAGGTAAACATATCCATCCCATTTTCTTCTACGAAACATTGGCATAAATTGATAATTTTTTGGTCTGAATCGAAAATATTGATTCAATTCCATCCTAATGCCAGGTTCACAAGAAAGTTTTAGATATACTTCACTTTCCTTTTCCATTAGGATTTCCATTACCCCATCCCAACTTGAAATTTACTCCAATCAATCGCATTTTTAATTTGCCAGTTTCTGTTTTTAATAGTATCGAGAACACCTAAAAGATAATCAACTTTATCTTCTTGATCATTAATTTGTGCCTCAAACTCTTGTAATTTCTCATCCGCTCCAACATAATATTTTTCCAATTCTGTTTTATTAAGTCGAATATTGTGTTTTGGTGGTTTTCCTTGTTTTGCAATAATAACTTCCCACCTTTGTTGGAAAAGGACTTTCCAATATCTTTTTAATTCACGAAGCGTCTTTTTTTCCTTCGTGTATATTTCCATGTATTTTGCGTGTAAATTGGGAATTTGTAAGGACTCTTCTCCCAAATTTGTATTATCAATAGAAGCATCTTGTTTCCATTGATCCATAATATCTTCAAGTTTCATAATATCAATTGTCTAATAGATTCTTTACCTTATAATTAGTGTATCGAAACATCGCAGTTGCAGTAAAATATTCTAAATCTACGGATGCACTATCGAAATCAAGTGCAGAAATAGAAATAGGAAAGGCTTCGTAAAAATGAAATTGTATTTGAGGATTCATTGCACTTGTCAAAAGAGTAAGAACAATCGTGGAAACTGTTCCTCCCCTTGCAGTTGTAGTAGATTTTGCATGAAGTTGTCTATATTCTTCTCCACCCTCTACAAGTCCAAGAGTTACAACTCTGTCATAAATTTCCATCCAATTTTTTAAATGTTCATCTACAATAAAACGAACAGACAATTCTTCAAATGCAACTCTACTTCCATGATAAGGAATGTTTACCATTGGGGTTGGCACTTCAATTGCTTCTATTGTTACGCCTGGAATATTGACTGCCTGACAAAACCATGTCATATTTGGTGCATCTTCCATTGTCAGTCGAAAACTGATGTTGGAAAGATAGTTTAAGTTGTCTGGTATTTTATTTGCTGCGGCCATAGAATTCCTTATTTGTCTTTCTCTATACTATTTATTCAGTAAATATTTTTAAGTCATACATTATATGGATATTTTTCCATCAATTCATTGTAACGATTGGTTTCAATATCTAACATATCCTTTGTAATACCTTGTCTTTCCAAACCAATTTCATTTAATTTTAATTTTTTAGCAGGATTACCCACATAGATATATCCTGGCTCTACTCTGGTCTTTTTTGGAATAACAGTTCCCATACCAATCATAGCATAAGAACCTACAATTTGCCACGGATGAATGATACAACCATGTCCAAGATTAGCACCTTTCATTATATGATTGTGTCCACTCGTTGTTACTCTTACACTCATCTGAACATCATCTTCAATTATGCAATCGTGTGATATGTGAGTATGTACCATAATATAACAATTGTTACCAATTGATGTACATTTACTTAATCCAGTTGGTCTATGGATATTGACAAACTCTCTAATGGTATTATTATTACCTATCTGTACGTATCCTTCAGTTTTTTCTCTGAAATGTTCTGCATCTCCACCTATGTAAACGAATGGATTAATTTGATTTCCTTTACCTATCGTAAAGTGTTCCCACTCAATTATGGCCGAATTATGTATTATATTTTCTTCTTTTGGTAATGGTGAAATATAAATATGACTCATATCCAATTCTCTAATATTTTTTTATTTATTTCAATATTTTTAAGGTCATTTGGTTTGGGGTTTCCATGAAAATAAACAATAGAGATATTTTTTATTTTTTCTAAATAGTCAACGTCCTCAAAATTACATTTTTCAATATATGGTACATATTGACATTTATAACTTACAATAGTATTTGGATAAATTTTATCAAGCCTAGGACATTGACCATTATAGTCGAACAATTTCCTTAGTAACAACATTTCTGATGGAACATTATCAAACATGGTAAAATTTTTATATACCCATTCTTTATTATTTTCCCAAATATCCCAAATATTATTACTTGCTTTTTTACTAGCTATCGTGATTCCATTACATACTTTATTATATTCCAGAGGGTCAGAAATCATACCCATAGGTTTTTCAAAAGAACAAATTTTATTAAGATCACCTGTAATTACAGTATCTAATCCAAGAGTGAATCTTTTTCCCCAAGTTATGTCTGGCCGATATTTTTCAATAATACAAATCCATCCTCTTCCCATTTCTAAAAACTTTATCTGACGAACTGGTTCTTTAATATCATCATATTCTCTGTCCACTAAACAAACCAATTCAAAGTTACCATCATAATATCTTTGTATCCCACGATAGAGTTTATCAACCCAAGTTCCATCATAAATTTTTGTGGAATGTGGAATTCTTAATTTTTCACCATCAAAAAGAGCAGTTATAAAAGTTATCATATTAAGAAGGCAATAATTTATTTATTCAGTAAATTTTCAAACTCAGCATAACTCAAATGTTTCCCCACATGAAGAATTTTATTTTCTGGAAACTCTTCTTCAATTCGTTTATGTTGTTTGATCCATGTTTCGGGATCTGATTCGGTATCTTTTAAATTTTCAAATTGGGTAGTAACTGCACTTAATGTACCAAGATAATGAGATGTTCCCAAATAGATATTATCAGCAGTTCGATCTAGATAATAATCAAATCCAATACAATAGATAGTTTCGCCTGGATGATGTAAACAGGCCAACCTCAGAGCTGCCGTTCCAGAATTGTATGATGTAGAAAAATGTTCTTCATCCCACCATTCAAGTTTTTCGGTTTTTTCTTCTGGATGTACCCAATATATGATAGTAGTTCCTCCATCACCAAACATAACAAACTCTTCTGTTCGTTCTTTTGTTTCAAGAATTTTCATATTTGGTGGAATTGACATTTTTATCATATCATATTGTATTCCTGGCAAACGATCAAACATTTTAAAATGACATTGATTTTTTACAGAATATCCACTTCTACAAATGTCCCATGTCATTGGGCCATCACCACATACTAAATGAGTTGGAGAATAATCACGATATATGGCATTACATCCATAAGTGATTTCATTGTCTAATTGTTCTAATTTTATGACTGAACGAGATGAACCATTTCCGATTACAACTATCATAATACCTCACAAGAAAATGACTACAAATAAAAAAAGGGAGAGGATTTCTCCCCTCCCTTTTGGAAATCCTACAAGTATGTAGGTCAAGAATTACATAAGGTTCGCAAGACGAACTTTTCTGTAGTACTTGTTGGAGTGTGCTCCAAGGTGATTTGCGGTATTAAGCATTGAAGCAACATATCCAGTAGATGCTTCTGCATTTTCGGCAAATGGATTTGCAACAATTCCGTATCGGGATTTGAAAGCAATTTTAGGTTGGAAACTATCACTATCAACCGCACGAACCATTTGCAATGGAACGTATGGGCAGTAGAAGATTCCAGCATCCATAGGTGAATCACCCTTATAACCTACACAGTAGTACTCGGCTGCATTTGCATCAGCATATGGATCTACAAATACTTTGTATCGTCCATTCAGAACACCAGCAAAAGTAGATGCGGCCGTATCTGTGTTAAGATCTGTGCTCATTGCAGGAGCGTAATCTAACATACCTGCCATTTGAAGAGCGGAAGCAACATCTGAAGATGTTATTATAATATTTCCTTTTCCTCGGCGAGTATCTTTACCAATCTGATTTGCATCTTTTTCGATTTGCATCATCAGACCTTTGAATTTTTCAACCATCCAACGTCCATTGGAATCTGTATCAAGATCAAATCTTCCACTTGTTGTTACACCAGCCTGAGCTCCGATATCAGCACTAATATAAATTCTACGAACAACTTCACGATTGATTTCTCCAAGAATTTCAGCAGACAGAATATTTGCAAGTTCTGCTTCTGCATCTAATCCATGAACTGCACGTAAATCTTGTGCAAGTTCCATTGAGTATGAACCCTGAAGGGCACGTGTACCTGCAGCAACAGAAACCTTTTCAACTGAAAAGGACATTGCAGCTGGAGTGTCACCTTCACCACCAGACATTGAAGACGCCCTCGATGAAGTATATTCCGTACCAGTTTCACCAGCACCAGCGGTGTCAATCAATAGACCAGGCGTAGCAACTAAGTCACCAGATGCATGACCATCTTCCCCACCAACTTGATCTAATTCTGATGTCCATTGTTGGGAAGTTCCTCCGTCTGACAAAAGACGAGCTTTAAGAGCAAAGATCAATCCAGTTGGGCCGGACATTGGTTGTACACCACAAATATCATAAGCAATAAGTTGTGGCATTGCACGGCGAACCATGCTTATAAGAACTGGGTCTGCAAAATCTTGAGCAGCGTGTGTTGGATTTCCTGCAACACCACCTTGACCAACTGCGGGTGCATCAACACCCATAATTGTAGTTGGGGCTGCCTCCATAAGCATTCCACTTTGATTATTATCTTGAGCATATTGAGCTTCAACATTTTCAAGACATATAGCGGTTACTGCTCGGCGATGTGCATCCTTGATCTCAGGAAGATCTGGATGATCAAGAACTGGTGCCCACTTCTTGTTAATTTGTTCTGAGAGTTGCATTTTTAACTCCTTAAATTGTTAAAATACTTAAAATTAAAAAAAATTTATTTACGAGCTATAGCTTTACTATATGCTTCCATGATGTTTGACATTTTAACAGGAGTTTCCTCCGAATTATTTTCTGCCGTCACATCTTCCTGTTCAACATTTTCATCCTGTTTAACTTGATTAGGGAAGTAATTTTCCTTAATCGTTTTTACTTTATTCTCAAAATCTTCCGAATCATTTTCGTAATTTACACCTTCAACAAGTGTTTTCATCTTTTCAGCTTGTGTGTCTGCCAAATCTTCGCAAACTTCTTCCAAGATTTTATCCTTACGATACTCGTTAAGTTCACCTTTAACTTTCATGTTTTCTTCAACCTGAGAATTTAATTTTTCTTCAAGTTCCTCGACTTTATCATACAGGCCTTCAACAATGTCAACCTTTTCGTCTGGAACATCGATATAATGTTCAGTAAAGAGATTTTTAAGTCCACCCATGAACTCTTCTGTAATTTCACTTCTTAGTGAACTTTCAAGTGCAATTTCATTCTCTCTCATCCACTCTTCAACTACGTAGTTGAGATATCCGTCAACTTTATCAGTCAACTCATCACGGAATGAAACAATCTCTTCTTGTAAATCTGATTGAAATTCTTTTTCAAGTTCATCAACCTTAACTGTTGCAACTTCCATAACTTTCTGATGAACTGCGGCTTCGAAGATAGTCGAGGCTTTTGTTTTGAATTCTTCTGAAAGTTGTTCGCCTTGTACCAAAGCATCAATATCTTCTTTGACATTAATTTCAGGCATTGCAATTTTGATTTTCTTTTTCTTTTTGCCGATAGCGACTTTATCGCCTGCAGGATGTGCAGTTTCGGGATCTTCTCCACCAACATCTTCTGCTTCGGCAACACTCATTAGTTCTTTCCACTTAGTAGAAACTTCTTCTTTTTTCATTCCGTTGATTTTGTCGAAAAGAGATTTGATCATCTGAGCTTTAGTAGAAGGGATTTTTACTTCCTCTTTCTTTACTTGCTCATCTTCCTCTTCCTCTTCGTCATCATCATCGTCATCTTCGTCATCGTCTTCTTTGACTTTTGACTTTTCAGAAAGTTCTACTTCTGGTTGATTCTCATCTTGTTCTGGAGCTTCAACAAGTTCCTCCTGTTCAGATTCTTCCAGAACTTCTTCTTGATTATTATTTTCTTCAGTAGCCATTGAAACTCCTAAATCGTTGTAGTATTTCGTTACTGTTAATATTTATAAAATCATAGTTTTGACAATAAATTTTTGAACTCGTTCAATTTTACTTCCTCAAGTTCTCTGGAAGAGGCACTCCGAATATTGTCCCGAGCCCTTTCGATGTCATGCTCTTTGAGCAATCCATTATCCCAAATCCATTCTCTACCCTCCATAATACCTTCCACGAAAGCATTAGGAGCCGAAGGATCTGCGACAATATCCGCAGCTGTTGCAAGATAAAAATCATTTTGAACAATCTGCGCTTTCTTGTCTGGTTTCAAAGTTCCCATTCCTCTTGAGGAAACACCCAACCTTGCACCTTCATCTATTAAACTTTTTACAATCTTACCATTTGGTGTATCAAGAATCTTTGCACGCCCAACAAAATTTTTACCTTCTTTTGTTAAAGAAGTAATCATATGAGATGCACGATCTAAATTTACTGTAGGGCCGTCAGGATGTCCAAGTTCACCAAAAGCACGTTTTGGTTCTACATATTCCTTGACATACCTACCAACTTCTTTTTCAAGAACATCTAATGGATATATTCTTCCATTTTTGTTCTTTTTTTCAGATTGCATGAAAATACCCTCAATGAAATATTTTTTGGGTTTCCCATCTTCTTCGATTAATTCATAATCTACTGTTTCTGTAAGTTCGCAGATTAATTTCATTTTTCCATCCTACTTTACGTTTTCAAATGCAAAATCTAAAACTTGTAAAAATGACTTAGAATCTTTATTCATTTTAGTTTGCATTTTTTTCTTATTAGTACTATTTAGAGAATCAAATGTTTTCAATATTGTTTTTGCAGCGTCTGGATCTATTGGTACTTCTGTTCCAGATTTAAATTTAATATCGGCTTCTCTTTTCTTTTTTACAATAGATCGTAATTGATCTATTACATCTTCACCCAAAACAATTGTAGATTTTAAATTTCTTTGTTCCTCTTCTTTAAAAACAGGATATCCTAAAGATCTTCTTAATTCTTTAAATGTTTTCATTTAAAATCCTAATTATTTGCAACCGCTGCAAGTTTAATGTCTGCCGAAGCAGCAAAAATTTTATCAGATGCACCCTTCCAAATAATTTGAACTCCGTTTGCAGGAACAGTAAATGTTCCTATGTCAGTTCCACCACTTTCTTCTAATGTGACCAATCGAGCAGTAGCTCCTGCATTTGCACATCTTACCATTCTTGCAGACCCAACAGTAGATGCAGTTCCAGTTGCAGTAGGTGCATCTATTTCAGTTCCTTTGAGTGTTATGATCATGCTTCTACCTCTATTGTTTCTGGTTCTTGTTTTGGTTCAGAAAAATCAGCAACTTGAATTTCTGGATTATCTGCATCCATTGACACTTGTCCTATTGCCTGATCTTTATCTGAAAATATTCGTGTTGCAACTTCTTGTTTTTTACTTGCAAGAGAAGTTATGACTTTATCTGAAATCAATTGATCAAATGCATCATTTACTCTTGTTGGTTTCCCTTGCATTGCAAAATCCACAAGATCTACTGTCTTAAAAGGTTTCTTTGTTGCTTGTTCTGCCATTTTTATATCTCCAAAAAATTACTATTAATATTTATAAACATTTAAATATGAGCAATTAAAATCTATCTCCCATATCTTCTTCGCCTTCTTCACTTTCACCTTCTTTTGAGATCAAATCATCTTCTTGTTTGATTTCTTCGTCTGATTGTCTCAATATATTTTTTCTAAACCACTCTTGGGAATAATATTTTCCCACCATATCTTCCATATTTCGTGCAAGATCTACACGTTGTGACATAGTTTCTTGTTGTTTGAATTCTGTATAGTAATGATCTTTTTCAAAATGATAATAAATTTTATCTTTAATATTAGACCAATCTGCAGCGGTCATAACATTTTTTAATATCAATTGTCTTTCCATAATTTCATCGAAAACAAGTGAAAATCTTTTTTGCAATTTCTGTATGAATTTACTGAAAAGAAGCTCGTCCCTTGTAATCTCGCTTTCTCTCCCCAAAGAGAAACCAGAGTCAGCCTCTAAACGAGATACAGGAACGTGCATTGACTTATACAATTTTTTCTGAAAATATTCAACATCTTCTAGTTGTCCTAGATTTTCTCCGCCAGGAAGTGTAGTAATTTCTGTCCCTCTTCCACCTTCTCTTCGTGGCAACCAGTAATCTTCTAACATTGATTGATGTCTGCGATCATCTTTGACTTCACCAGAATCCGAATCGTAAACCAATCGATTCTTATAACGAGTCATGATGTCACGGATATATTGTTCGGCTTTTAATTTTGGTAGGTTTCCTACATCAATATAAAAAATTCTGCGTTCTGGAGCTCTTGAAATTCTGTAGATAACTATTGCATCTTCTACCATCCGTAGTTGATTCAATGGTTTAATTGCCTTATGAAGATATGACATTACCAAATTTTTCTGTGGATTTAACATTCCAGATGTGGTTGATACAATACTATCACCAGAAATTGTAATTCCCTGAGAAGATCGTTTATCCAATCCTCCCTCAAAATAATTATATACAGGAGTTATATTGATCTTGGTTGTCGGCCCAGTTCCAACTTTTTCTTGTTTTACTTGTTTGACTTTTTTGATCTTTGTGGAATCTAAACTTCGTAATTCTACAATTCCACGTTTGGGGTCAGCTTCATCTATCATCACATGATAATACAATCTTCCTTCAATATACCATCTCCGAAAAATATCATGTCCATAATTATTGAAATTTAAAAGATCTAGAACAGTATCAAATTCATTACGAATTTTATTTTTGATACCTTCAGAAAGATCTGTTTTATCTAATACTAAGGTAACTGGACTTTTTATACCATCAACCACGATTGCTTCATTTACAATATTATCAATTGCAATTTCACAATCCGATGTTTGTCCCATTTCACGATATTTTAGAATCAAATCAACTTCATTTTTATATTGACCTTCCAGATCCATGTAGGAGCCGTATGCACCAGCCCCAGATACCATCATAGATCCATCATCATTTTCTGGAAGGGTAAATACTGGAACTTTTGCGCCTGGTTTTTCCTCACTTTTTCGTTCAATTTTGAAACCAAATATTTCAAATGCCATAATTATTTTCTCCTAATTGTAAACCATTTATTCATAAATTTTACCACTCCTCATAAAGCATTGGATCTCCACCAGTAATTATATTATTTGTTTCAGATGTACCAGAATCGTGTGATCCCGATGTACTTGGTGAACTACCATCTTTAGCATCCCAATAATCATAATTCCAAGTACACACAAACTCTTCTATATCACTCGCCGATCCCCAATCAAGTGCAATAGCTGATAAATTTGATGGCCATGCACCATGAAATGTATAAGTTCTCAAATCTCCACCAGCTTTACTATGTTGGGTTACAGTAATAGTAGATTTATATTTTGCACCTGTACCTTCAAGTGCAGCTGTACTTCTTGAATATTTTCTTATATTTAGGTGACTGTGCGAGATCATATTCATCCACTTTTCAAGAACTTTTCTAATACCATAATCTTCATCATTATATATTGTAGTATCTAAAGTGTCATAGGTTCGATCACCCGCAACTCTTATTGCTTTACCATGAAAAAATACATCATAAGACCCAATTGTAGATGCGGGAATTTGTGAGGCTTTAATAAGAAATTTGGCCTTAGTGGAAGGTTCAGGTAAAGTAAGACCCGCGGGATATGCTATTGATGCCGAAAACAGGGAAGGACGAGCCCCTCCCTGTGCTAAACTTGATTTTAATTTCGTTACGCTGAACTGATTTGCTGCCATTCATTTTTACTATCTATCTAATATTTAAAATCACGATGTGGCTCCGAATCCAATATCATTGCCCGTACTTATTTTGCCGGAAATTGAGTTGTTTGTGTTGACTTCACCCGAATCTCCACCAGTTGGATTAGATCCTTGAGTATTATCAACTCCTTGTTTTGTTCCACCAATAGATTTTGTAAAATAATCGTATGCAA
>CEUI01036404.1_pt1 | contig 12302 bp, 20 predicted proteins | sample 531411 | NCBI WGS metagenome assembly CEUI01 (sample SAMEA2622841, study PRJEB7988) | marine metagenome | isolation source: saline water (ENVO:00002010), including
ATTACCTACACGATGAGGTTTACCCCAAGGATCTAGGTATGAATGATCTACACGCTCCCAAGGAGCACCGATATAATCATAATTAAAGAACTCATCATCCCACTTATCTGGATTCAATACGAAACCATCTGGCTGTACAAGTAAGCAATAATCAGTATCAATGTGTCCGGTAAGGTTATAGATGCAATAGTAATTGTAGTCATGAATAGAAGTAATCTCATAGCATTCTGAAAATTGTATACCCTCTGGTAGATTGCCTGGGTCTTTATGAGTGATAAGTTTTACGGCACCATAATTAATTCCCCTCATACTATATTGTAAAGCATTAAGGGCTCCACTAACATTATCAGAAGAGATACAAAATAAAGTAACGTTAGGAAGATTAATCATTGTCGCCTCTTAATATAAACAATAATTTGACTACTATAGGATTTTTCAACTCTTCCCGTATCATCAAATAAAAAATCATCCCCTAAACTATCAATGGTAGATTTATGATCTTCCCATCTCTCTGTAGTATCTGGGTTCCTAATAATATAAGTTAATTTAGATTTAGAAACTATATTATTAAAGTATCCTAATTGAGTTTCTCTAGTACACTCATTAATAGAATTAATTCCAATAACCAAATCGAGATTGTCAAAGGTATCAGAAGTAACCTGATTACAAGGAACGGTTTTCACCTTTCCTTTTAATTGAGGAAATTCTGCCGTATACCTTTCAACCAATTTACAAGATTCAGGAATATCCACATGAGTATAAGTATCAAAATTAATAAATCCTGAGAGGATTAAACACAATCCCCCATATCCTCCACCAATTTCAACAATGTTTTTAATATTGGTGATGTCTCCATGATCTTTTATAAATTCTAAAATGTCAATGGTATTGTGGGAAAACTTAATAGTAGTACCAGAAAATTTTCCAATATCCGGAGATTCAAATAAATCTGGTTCTCCCAGTGAATCATTTATTCTAAACTTCTCCAAATTACTAAAGAAAATAGAAGAATTATTATGCTCTCTAATGTCTTCCAAATAAGTATCATAAAAAAGTCGTGGTCCTCCTTCTAAAATAGGACGATATCCTTCATCCTGTTTAAATTTCTCAAAGACTTTATCATCTTCTGCCGCTCGAAGACAAGCATCAGCATACTTTTGTAATACAGTATCTTCGGCACCAACCCAACCATGTAATCCCATTTTATTCTCCATATTCAATAACAACACCAGAAGAATCTGGATTAATTACATTAGAATATCTTCTGTAATCCTGCCAAGATTCATCTCCTGATTTAAGATTTCCTCCTTTATCCATATATGTCCATTCAGGAACAATGGAATCAACAGGTCTCCACCAACCGTTAGAAGTATTCCAATCAAACCAATACATTGGAACAATAACATTATCTATATCCTCAGATAACCAAACTGGCCAGAAGGAGAAAGTTGAAGAAGACATAATAACATTCTTGGCAGTAAGAAGAATACTATAATCAATAGACAGTGGTCCTCCGCTCATTTGATACCATCCTATCTTATAGTCGGGCCCCCCTGGTTCATCAGAGATAGCAGCACCAACTACTTCCGCACCAGGAATATGTTGTCTAGCACGTTCAGCATCGTCTGTAACTATTACAAAGCGCATATTAGGATTAACATTCCTCATATGATTCATCGCCATCTCATAATAGTGTGGAGGAAGAAAAGAATGTCCCGTAGAATAATCTCCTCCTCTAAAATGTATCACACATATATCATCAGCAGAATAATCTCTAATGATTTTATCCTCATCTACTTTTAACCATTCACGAATATCATCTTTACGATCTTCAATATAAAGCATGTTCTGAAGTGAACCATCCAACTTCGTATTATCAGGAAGAAAAAACAATCCCTGATCAATTGGGTTCATATCATGATGCTCCCGTCCAGGAAGATAATGTCCTTCTTGACGTTCACGATAGTAATACTTAATACCTTCAGGAAGAGTATCAGGTGGACCACCATCCGGACCACTACCTCCTACAACTTCTTCTCCCCAGAAGAAAGGCATCCACCCTGCTCCCTTCCAGAGTTCTTTACCTTTAATACCATACTTATATCCTAACTTCTCAGCAATTATTCTTGTTACCACTGAGGTCCAAATCTGATTTCCTATTCCAGACCCCAGATATATCTCATTGACCAGCATAGTCTCCCTTTAATGCTTTAAATACTATACTATCAAAAAAATACTTAAGTGTCAATGGAGTCAAATCCATTACTTTAGCTTGCTCATATAAATGATTATTTTCTTTTAACATCTCTCTAGTGATATCCTCAAACTTATCTACCCACAATACCGGATAATCTTTATACAATTCTCTTAAATAAGAATGCTTTTTCAACATAATCGGAACCCTTCTCATGTAAAGAACTTCCCAATTTCTATGACAATCAATAGCATTCCCTCTAGGACAAATAATAAATTTATGTTGTGCCAAATTTAATAAAAAATTATAGTAATCCACTCTTTTCTCATCTACATTTGCCCATTCACATTCTCTAAACAAATCTTTAATCCCCACTCTCTCCTCATGAGAAGTATCATTATGATTAACATAAAGAAGTTTAAAATGTGAAGGGTCAATATTAGTTTTCATAGCACTTTGAAGACGTTCGATATGATCATCCTCCGGTGTCATCCTTCTTTGTACTCCATAAGGAGCAGGAACTACCTTTCCACCATAAGACTGGGCATTAATAGCAGCAATACATAATACATTCCATGGAATTGCATTAAAGATATGTTCATCAATTGGAGTATCTTCTAAGTTAGTGAAGATAATAAACTTCATACCCTCATAATGATTACACAACTGGAGAACATCACTGGTCTCCATAAGAGAATCAATATAAGGTTTATCCTGCGGTTTTACTTCTTTAATATCTCTTTTATATAAGCGAATGTTATCAACAAAGAGAGTCATATATTCTCTCTCTTGCTTAATATCAAATACTTTACTAGCAAACTCAGTATTTAAAAGATTAGCCTCCTTCAAAAAAGAAGTATAAATGTTTCCCCATTGACCAGATTGATCACCGAAAGAATAATCACATAGATTAGATAATGCTACTCCTTCAATTAATTCCATGATTTAATAAACTGTGAGTATTTGGTTTGATTATTTACAATATATTGTGGAAAAGAATCATCAATCGGAACAGCAGGATAGATTATTCCTCTTCCCACTGGATCCATTCCCTTCTCTACCTTCTCTTCCAAATCCTTTACTCCATGATGACTATCCGCACATGCTGTTAATTTCTGTTTAACAGTATCAATATTACCAAAGTAACTCCAATGCCATCCACCCTCTTCCAATCTATAGGAATCCGGATGACTCTGCCGTAATTTATCCACAGATAAAGATTTTAACTTATTCCATGTACATATCCTAGAACCCATCCACTCTTCCTGATAAAGAGTATTCAACTGATAATAAAAGGTTCTTTGAAGGGCAACATAATGATTAAAAGAATCAAACCAATCCCAAGATTCTAAAATCAAAGGATTAATAATCTCATCAGCATCACTTGTAATAACAATATCATTGTCAGTGACCCCTGCTTTCTCTAAAGAATACGCAGTATAGTTTCTAGCGTAGATATCTCGTTGATATCTAATTGGAATATCAATATAACGTTGGCCACAATTATGGTCAATATCTCCATAAGCAGTATGATACTTTTGTTTCTCAACATATCGAGAAAAATCATCAGGAATATCCTCCATTACATCATGAATAACCTTATCATTAAACTTGGAAAACTTATCTTTATTTTCCAAATAATATAAAGGTTTTTCATCCCCCATAATAGTATAAGGACACTCTGTAATAACAAAGTGATCTACCACATCATAAAGAAGATTAAATCTTATTTCTAAAAGTTCCAGTTCATTAAAAAACCGAAACGAATCAAATACTTTTACCGCCATTTCTTATTCATTTCCGGTTTATCCTTATAAGGTTGAGGCCCAATCTTAGGAGGAAGATTATCTTTATAAGGATCCAATACTGCCTCTCCTTCACTAGTAAAGAGTTTAGTAAACCATTGCTTAGTTGCTATCCATGCTTGCCAAATTTTTTGATTCATAATTTTAAATGAGATTTTCTCTTATATAGAACGCATCACCCCACCCATGGACGTGCCACCATTCTTTTGCTCTTATCATACCATAACCTTTAAGGAATTCATCAAGTTCTTCCACTAAAGCATTATCTTCATAAACTTCTATCTTATTCACTTCGGTGTAAATATAATCAATCTTTTCTAAAGTTCTTACTCCACCCTTTAACACTTCCAATTCATATCCTTGAGTATCCATATTCAAAAAATTATAAACATGATCTTCAGCAATTTCATCATCCATCTTTGCTACTTGAACCATTTCTTTATGTGTCCAACGTTCTTTATGTAAATCGGGGAAATTATATACCTCTTTAGGATTTAAAAGAGAACCACATAATCCAGTAGGTTCAGAAATAATTTCCCTAGTATCAGTTATATTACCCAATCCCTTATTAACTAAGGTAACATCCATCCCCAACTGCTCTACCCTTGTTACAATTTGATCAAAGCAATGTTTTTGAGGTTCAAACATAATCAAGTTGTTTACATTCTGATCTTTATATACCTGCAACTCCTCTCCAATATGACCCCCAACATGAATGACTCCACTTACTTTACAATTAAATTGACTAACCAGTCCAGGATAACTTAATAACATTTTTAACTCCTAAAGATACATTCAGGAGACTCTTTAGCAATTCTCCCTACTTGCTTAAATTTTTTAACTATATCCCCATCCACTACCTGAGGATCTATCCACCAATCTTCATAAGGATTTCTTTCATTAGCAACATTTCTCACTACCATTTCATATCCTAATCCCTCTAAGAAATTAATTTGTTCATCCTGTACATCGGCACCATCATGCCATATATCCGTTTCAAATGTAATAACAGAAAATCTATACCTCTCCCAAGGCAATTTCTTTAAAGCTTTTAAAGTTTGTTCTGCTGGATCAATATCAATAGAAAGATAATCTATCTGTGGAGGATAGTTTCTCTCTAAAAAAAGAACATCATAATCAAAATTGGTAGCATCCTGACATAAACATTTATTCTCCCTAATGGTATTAAAGTAAGTTACCTTATCCCCATCAAGTTCAAATGATACTCCTTTCCATCCAAATTCACTCTCTAACAAATATGTATTATTAACTATCCTCGGAAGATCTGCTCCCACTTCCACATACACTCCATCCCTTTTACCATTCAACATACTCAACACAAACATATCTTGCATTGACTGAGAATAATTTTGTTCTATGGTTTCAGACCCAAGAAAATTATGTCTTAATTTATTATGGTCTGTTTTAGAATAGCGCGTCCAATAATTAGGAACTTTATTTTCTTCACTCATTAGTTTTTCCAGTAATCGTAAATGCCTTCAGTAATTTCATATTCAATATCTTTAACCTTTCTATTAGGTTCTTTCATCGCCCAAACAAACATATCCTCAATCAATTCCTCCAAGATAGTTCCATCTCTAAATTGAAGTAAAGTTTTAGCTTTAGTATGATCACAATAAGCATGTTTTACTTCATGTCTGGGTTCACCATGTTCAATGGGAACATCATATCCATACTTCTGTCCTATTGCCTGAACCGTTTCAGCAACTTGATTGAGAGTAAAATATTTATCAGCCCCAATATTAAATAACTCTCCATCAAATTCATCATTTAAAAGACGATCAAATGGTTCCATATAATATTTAATATCAGAAAATGCTCGCGTCTGCTCTCCATCCCCATAAACCAGAATCGGTTGTCCATTAAGAGTTTTACGAATAAAAATACCAATCACATTACGATACCTATCCCAAATATTTTGATAGATACCTAATACATTATGTGGGCGTACAATATTATATCTTAATCCAAACTGTTGATGTGCTAATTTAATATCTGATTCTACCGCATACTTCGCTATACCATAAGGATCAATGGGTTGAGGTTTTTTAACTTCAGTAAAAGGAGGTTCTTGTTCTCCATAAACTGCCATACTAGAGGTAAATACCATCTTCGTACCATACTGAATACAAGGATTAATTAAATTAGCAGAACAAATTAAATTATTTCTATAATTATAATTTCTAATAAAAGGAGATAATCCTTCAGCAGCATAAGCAGCAAAGTGAAATAAAACATCTGGATTATGTTCCTTAAAAAGATCCGCAATCTTTTTTCTTTTCTCTAAATTTAGTTTTACAAAAGTAAAATTTTCACCTTTAGCTAAAAAAGCTTTATATCCCCCAGAAAGATTATCAATACCAACTACTTCATGACCATTTTCTAATAAATGACGACTATAATTAGCGCCTAGTAATCCGGCGCATCCAGTTACAAATATTTTCATCTATAATCCATAATAAATTGTCTTTGTTCCTCAGAGTTTTTCCAACTACACGGAAAAACTGGAAGATAATTTTCCAATTCCATTACATGAACATTAACAGGAGTACCCATAAGCATAGTATAATTTAAATGTTCTGTCAATAAAAGATTAGTAGTATAAAGATTAGTTATATGCTTTGAGCATAATGCTGCTGCCATAGCAAAAGTTCCTACCCCCGATAAGGCTATATTTTTAGCGTTCATGAGAGTAGCAAAGTCATCCGCTACCGTAGATGATTGAATTTGAACCTTATCAATCTTTTCTAACTCATGAACAAGAGGATTTTCTTTATCGGGTTCTGTAATAAGGATACATCTATCAAACGATTCAATTAAATTTAAATAAAAAACAAGGGGATTAGGAATATAATTGGTAGGAGGATCAAAAATACGATGATAATTATCACCACTTCTTAAATGCATGACAATTGTATCATTCCCTAATACTTCTTTCTCTGGAAGTATTAAATGAGGGGAAATATAACTCTTACATATCCCATTCATTTTTTTATAAATTAAATCTCTCTCTACTCCAATCTCATTCCCACCCTCATAACATCCATGTTCACAATGAACTAAAGGTTCCCAAGAATAAAACCTCCCGCTCCTCTCATTCTCGTGTTCCCCGAAGGATAAATGAAATTTATCAATAATTTCATGAGATAACTTTTGTTCCATCGAAATACCTAAAAATTCAGCAGCTGCTATACAATTAGCAACTTGCTGAATATTATTTCCTAATCTCCCAGACCAATGAGATACGGAATAAGTCATGGACTAATAACTAATTCATTTTGTATGTTATCAAAATCAAGATTCCATTCACGCCCTACCGCATCGGGACGTTCTTTATTAAGATGTAAATCCACCATCCAATTACGCTGTTCAAAAACATCCTTCCAATCAACCCTGCTCTTAAATCTTTCAATAGCAGAAAGTTGTTTTACTTTTACAAAAGTCATTCCATAACTTTCAGTATAATGCTTTAATTCTATATCATCATCTTCATATTCTGATATAGTTATAGATTCATGTTCTCCCCCTTGACACATCTCTTCAGGTAGTCCAAAGAAATCACTAACCGCTTCATCAGGAGTAGCATGGGCTCTATCTCCAATTACATAATCTCCACGATTAACCAGATGAGTGTCATGAAAAACAAGATATCCTCCTTCTTTTAAATGATTAACCCAGAAATAAAGTTCTGCGAGAACAAATTCTCTAGTATGAAGAGTATCTACAAAGATAACATCAAAGGGTTCTTCATCCCAAGTTTTACCTAAAGTTACACTATCTGCTAGGTAACACATATAATCTTCATTAACAAAACGAGCTCCAGTAGTTTGAAATCCATCCCAATGAACATCTACACCATGTACTTTATTATTTTTTTCCTTAGCATCCACTGACATAATCGCAGATGAAGGACCCAACCTCACCCCAAGATCCATAAACCTCGCGTTCTTCATCGGTTGAATCAATTCATATAATCTTTGAGCATTAGGACCCAAATCACAATGAGGTTCATTTAAAAATGCTTGTAAATCGTTATTCATAATCCTTTTTCATCTCCGCGAATACTTTAGCAATACCTTTATCCAATCCAGTTTTAGGTTGCCACCAACCTAAAATATAATTATCTGCTTCATTTCTTTTATCCATTTGAACACTGTCTTTAGCAAGTCCTGGATTAATTATAACATCATGTTTTCCAATCAAATTAAACTGTCCTTGAATCATAGAAGCAACATCTTTAATAGAACTAGAATTAAAAGAAGTAACATGAAGAGGATCAGTGGATTTGAAATCAGAATAACATTCCATTATAGTCTCCAACGCTTCACAACAATCTTCAGCATAAAGAAATTGTCTTTCCTCCGTGCCATCTGTCATCATGTCAAATGAACCTTCTTCAAATCCTTTACGTATAAAGTCAGTAATGACATGTGCTTTTTCCATGTCTTTCTCTATACCATAAACATTCCAGAACTTAACCACCAATCCCTTAAGGGTTTGAGTATAAAGTTCACCCACTCTTTTCAATACCCCATAAGGAGAATGACTCATATTACTCATCTGAGATGAAGCAAATATGAATGGTTTCTTATACTCCCCTAAAAGATTAAAAACATTGGCCAAAATACGAGTATTGTTATTAACAAAATCAAAAGTATGTTGATACTTCTTCAAATAATGAGAACCACCAACATCAAATGCCAAAAAGAATACAAAATCTGACATGCGAATTTCGCGCATCAGTTTTTTATTAGGAATCTGGGTTAGATCTTCATCTTCCCCATTAACCACATCAAACTCCGTAACATCATGACCTTTATTACGGAGATACTCTGTTAAATAAGCACCAATTTGCCCACTAGATCCAAGAATAGTAACTTTCATAATTTTATTAAACAGGATGCCACGCTAAACCGTTTTTATCGACTCCAGTGAATTCAGTGGACTGATTAATCTGTTCACTTATCCACTTATAAGTCTTATCAATACCTTCCTCCAAAGTCTGAGAATAATCCCATCCTAAATTATCACGAATCAAATCATTATTAGAATTTCTACCTCTTACACCCAAAGGAGCATCAAGTTTATGAGTCCTTTCTACTTTCTTGCTTGCTACTTTAGCAGCAGTCTCTACTAATTGATTAATAGTTACCATTTCCTCCGAACCAATATTAACTGGTCCCATGAAATCCGAATCCATTAATCTTCTAGTCGCCTCGACGCATTCATCAACATACAAGAAGGAGCGAGTTTGGAGACCGTCACCCCACACTTCGATAGATCCTCCTTCCGACGGGAGTTGAGCAACTTTGCGGCAGATAGCAGCTGGTGCTTTCTCTCTTCCACCGTCCCAGGTTCCTTCAGGACCAAAGATGTTATGGTAACGAGCAACACGAACGGGAATCCCATAGTTACGATTGTAAGCAAAGTAGAGACGTTCAGAGAAGAGTTTTTCCCATCCGTATTCGGAGTCTGGGTTGGCGGGGTATGCGGAGTCTTCACGGCAATCAGGATTATCAGGATCAAGTTGATTATGTTCAGGATACATGCAAGCAGATCCAGAATAAAATATCTTTGTTTCGTTTATCTCTTTATCTTCATTCAACTTACGTTGTTCATCCAGAACATTTAAATTAATAGAACAAGAATTATGCATAATCTCAGCATCATTCTCTCCACTAAAAACAAATCCAGCACCGCCCATATCAGCAGCAAACTGATAGATTTCATCAAAAGGTTCAGCAAATTTATAAGCAATTTGCTGATAATAATTACCCAAATATCCTGTAAAACGAATTACTCTCCGAACTATATCCACATCTCTCAAATCTCCCAGGATAAATTCATGGGCCTGAGTCTTAGAATATTCAGGATACTTTACATCAACTCCGCGCACCCAGTACCCTTCGGATACCAAACGTTTTACCATATGACTTCCAATAAAGCCACCAGCACCTAAAACAAGTGCCGTTTTTCTAAATTCACTCATTGTCGATTTTATCTATAGTATGTAGTATACAGAAAAAGAAAAGTTAAGTCAACCTAAAACCTTCCAGGAAAAGCATTATGTAATGCTTCTTTAATTGCTCCGATTTCTGCTGCCAATGCTGATACTTGTCCTTCTAAAGCAGCATTACTGCCACTCCCAGCGGCACCCTGTTCATGTGCCTTTGCTTCTAATGCTTTCAATCTTCCTTCAACTTCAACATCATACTTAGACATTGAAGCGCCGCTTGAGGATTTTCCAGCTGTTCCTTTAAATGCCATTATTAATAAATGAGACGCTATCGTTATTTATGACGGATATCATATTCTATAATAATCTTCGTACTAGATCTACCACTGTGATCCATAGTAGAGTATTCAGTAAACTCACCCTTGAGTAAATGTTCCATTACTCTCTTATCTAATCCACACAGCTGCTCACAATTCTCAATTGATTTGCGAACAGATTCTAAACCATTCGGATATTTCTTAATCTTAAACCCATTCTTATCTAATTCATTACCCTCCTCATCATACTCTCTGTCTTTAATATCCGATTGAAACTCACTCATAATTTAAAAATCCTCCACAGTAAATAATGATTTTAATTCCAATCCTTCTTGTTCTAATGCTTCTTTTCCCCCTTCTAACCTATCTACAATAGCAATTACCCGCTCTACAATATATCCTTCTCTACGCAAAACCCTAACTGCTTTAAGAGAAGAAGCACCGGTGGTAACTACATCCTCCAAGACAGTCACTTTAGTTCCTGAAGGAGGTAAAGGTCCTTCTATTTGAGAAGAAGTTCCATGTCCTTTTGGTTCTTTTCGAATAATTAAAGCACTACAAGACATAAAACATTTATTAACATGGTTCCAAAACTCATATGTCTTCATTGCAACAGCACTTACCAAAGGATCAGCACCTAAAGTAAGTCCTGCCACTACTTGAGTTTCATAATCAAGTAAAGGCAAAAATAAAGTAGAGATTAATGATAATCCCTCCCCATCTAAAGTAACAGGTTTACAATTAATATAATGCTCACTTTCTTTCCCAGAAGAAAGAGTAAACTTACCTTTACGGTAAGCTTTCTCCTTCAACATCTCTAGCAGTTGCGTTTTCTTTAACATAACAAGGAACTCCTTCAGGATCTAACCATTTTGTATATTCAAAATCTTCAATGGCAGTTGATAATTGCATACCATTATCACAGAGGTACATATCTTTATACCTCTTAGTATAATAATCTTGTTTCTGGATGCGATAATCGGGTGTACCATTCTCCAGAGTTCCCACTTCCACATAACGGTAAGGGTACCGTTCCATAATAATATTCATTACTTTACCTCAATCAAATCTTCAGCAATACATTCTACTATAGTTTCATAATCAGCTTCGGGATCCTCATCGGTTAAATTTACTAATCCCTCACTCACATAATACCTTTTAACTTTCTTATACAGTTTTGGATTTTTAACATCTAAATAAAATTCTTTGTTTGCTGCAGCACGTAAAGTGCTTAGGTCTTTCTTGAACTTTGAGGTGAGCGTCATTGCTTCGTAATGGTTGACCTTAGAAGTATAGGAAAAAATCTGTTAAAAGTCAAGGAGCATCATTATTTGTAACACGATAAGTGTATTCATTTGATGAAACTAAAACTGCACTGACTTCTCCATCAGTGACAGCAATCTTCTCACCCTTCTCCACTCGTTTGATAATCTTATCAGGATCAGCAACAAATTCCTTAATAGTTAAAGTTTTCATTTATAAATCATAACCACATCTATATATTCATCTTTTTACATCATGAGCACAACCATCCCCAGTGTAATCATCACTATCATAATAACCCCCTTTGGTTCCAAAGTAAAGAGTAGTTACTACAAAAGGTACGCACACTAATAAAAGAATATCAGATAATATCATCGTCTAACCACAGCAGGAATATCTCCGTCATCATCTTCATCATCTTCACCAAAATCTTCTAATTCTTGTCTTAATTTTTTTATACGAGCTTGTAATTCTCCATACTCTTCTAAGTCACAACTCACCGGATTAATTCTTGCTACCAACAACTCATCCCCATCCCGTATTTCGGCGACTTCGGGATGCCGTTTACGTCTTGATACACCATTAATACTACTTAAACTCTTCCACATCAAAGCAAATGCTGCTCCGGCTAAAATGGTAGAGAACATTAAAAATAATAGAGGTGCAATATAATCCACTAAATTCCTGGTAGTTTATTAGTTATGTATGGAATAACATCACTCTCAACCAATTCAACAATCTTATCA
>CEUI01037034.1_pt1 | contig 12290 bp, 3 predicted proteins | sample 531411 | NCBI WGS metagenome assembly CEUI01 (sample SAMEA2622841, study PRJEB7988) | marine metagenome | isolation source: saline water (ENVO:00002010), including
GATTGAATGCAATAGAAAATGTAAAAGATCAGGTAAGAGCAGGAAGACTGCCCGGAACTTTAAGTGCTGAAGATCAAATGATATATGACACTTATATTGCAGGAAGTTCAGATAACCCTATGGGAGGACATTTAAGAGAATTAGAATTAAGACAAACCTTAACTGATTATTTACCTGAAGCTACGAGATATAGTGCAAGAATGGCATTGCAAAGAAGATATGATGCAGCTCTTACAGGAGATCCTAATGCTTTAGCTACTAGTAATATATATGGAACTTCGGGTAATCCATGGGCAGGAGGAACAACAACAGCTATGCCTGTATTTGGAGGAGGATTAAGTTTTGGAGGAGGAACACCTATGGGAACGACAACATCTCAACCATCCCTTGCACCTGTAGCTAATGTGGGGCCAACTTATAACAATCAAGATATTGCTTATACTAAAGATGCTGCAGGAAATACAGTTGCATCAATAATAAAAGCTGAACCACCTGAAGGAGCAACATTTGTAAGAGCAAATCCTCAAACAGGATGGATGGAAAAAGTTGATTCTCGTACAGGGCAAGTTATTGATAAATGGTGGATAACATCTGATCCTGATCCGCATTGGTCAGGAGGAGTGCAAGCAAGTAATATTAATAAATGGAAAATAGATCCTCAAACAAATAAGCCATTTATTCAATCAGGAAGTGGTGCACAAGTTGCACAATTCCCATTAGATGCTGATGTAGCAAAAGCACAGAAGAAACTTATGAAAGATGAAGAAAAAATAAAGAAAAAAGCAATGCAAGAAGCTAGACAATTTGAAATGTTATATTAAGGAGTAAATTATGACAATGATGAATGAAAGATTAGATTACGATTTTCCTAGAGATACGGGGCCTTTAACGGGGCCTGCGGCATTTCCACAACAAATGGCACCACCAATGACATCACCAATGACATCACCAATGACATCACCAATGGCACCACCTATTCTTGTAGAAGAAATGATAGCTCCAATGCGATTACCAATTACAGATTCAAGAATCGAGTTTGCTATGCAAGATGCAATACAACCTATACCACCTAGGCTACCTATGCAACCTGCAGGAGAAATGATAACAGAATCTATGATAGGAGAAACACCTGCGATGAATCTTAATGAAACTGCATTATCTCCTATGCCACCTATACGGCCTGCAGGAGAAATGCTAGGGGAAAGGCAGTTAACTCCAATGGATCAAACTGCATTACCTATGCAAGCTCAAGCAGATTTAACTAGAACTGCAACAATGGGAACACCTGTACCTGTAAATCCGTGGGAATGGCAAAGTAGTAATAAAATGGGATTTGGAAGTTTTCCTTATACACCCGAAATAGAAAACCCTTGGACTTTTGGGTTTCATGATCCTTATTTTCAACAAAGATGGAATACAGGATATAGGCCATTTTTAAATCGTTTAGCAGGGGCAATGTTTCCACCTTACGGAGCTTATAATTTATATAATCAATTTATTAGATAACAGGTAACAATATGGCTAATAACCCTTTTCAAAATTTTGTAGCAACAGAGTTTTTAGAACAAAACCCACAAGCAGCTTATTTAAGTTCGCCTATAGGTCAGCAATTTATGACAAGATCTACAGGAGTTGAAGATCCTACAAGACGAAAATTTTTTCAAGAAAGCTTTCAAAATATATATCAAGACTATTTAGGAAAGCTAGGAAGTCAGGCAAGAGCAGGAGAAGTTCCTGAAACAACTTTTAGAGATTACTTGACTACAAATCCTTTTACTGAAAGATTTGCTAGGCTAACTCCTATGCAAAGAGGTATTTATACCCAAGATTATAATCCTAGAACTAGAATGATATTTTACTAATGACACAATGGCGACCTTCATCATATAATTTACCTACTGTTTCCAATGTTGCTCCTCCACCTCCTCCCACTCCCAATCCCGTAGAGCAGGCAGAACAACAGCAACAAATGGCAATAGTGCCTTATCAGCAACCACAGCAACCTAGTAGTAATCCTTTTGCTGCTTTTGGTAGATGGGCAATTACTCCTGTAATACCTGAATCTGCAGTAAGTTGGATGCCTGATTGGATAGAACCTGTAGGTAGGTTTGCAACTAGAATGACATCTCCTGCAGAAATAGCATTTACTGTGGGAACATTAGGTTGGGGTGCAGGTGCAGGTGCAGCCTTAAGAGGTGCAACTGCAGCACGGGGGCCGGTTATGAGCAGGTTGGGAAGAGTAGGAGCAAACATAGTAGAACCTGTGTACAGAGGAACTCCTAAACAAGTAGGACAAGGCATTATAGATGCAAGAGCTTTAGGTAGAACTTTTGGATCTGTACCTACTTCTATGAAAAATATATTACCTAGAACAGAAGCAGAGCTTTTCTTAATTGGTGGTAGCCAAGCAGCCGTAGAAGCAGTTGGCCCGACTTTGGTTGACAAGTTCGGCCCCATATTAGGAGGACTAGGAACAGTACCTGCTGCAATAGCAGGTGGTGTTGCAGGTGCAATAGGTGGCCCTGCTCTTAGAAGTTCTGTAGTTAAAGCAACTAAAATGATTGCTCCCCCTACAAAAGCTCCTAAGGGAGATGCTATAAGTGATATGTCACACGGAAAACAACAACAAATAGATCTTGATAAACCTAAAAAAGAAAGTCCTTATACATCTTTACAATTTAAAGAATTAGGAAGTGAAACAGATCCCGAAAAAAGAGCTATGGTAGAGCCTATTGCTAAAGCAGTAATAGATGATAATGAAAAGAGATATGAGATTAGCGAAACAGATAGAATAAAACAAGAAAAATTTAATGAAATGATGACAAAAGCTATCGAAAAATTATCTTTAGGTAAATTAGGAAAACCTATGGTTGATTGGATTAACAAGAATATTGTAAAAAGAGGAGCTCCTTCTGCAGGAGGTGCTGATCGTATGGACAGCGTAATTAATGCAGCTCTTGTAAATAAAATTAAAGGAGCTCATGCAGTTGATAGACTTGCAGATATTCTTAAGTATGATTCAAAAGATATAGAAAGAATGTTTGGAGTTGAAGATTTACAAACTAACAATATTATTCCTAATTCAGGTAAATTATTTACTGATGAATTTATTAAAGTTTTAAAAGAAAAAGAAATAGACGGACAAACTTTTCTTTTAGAAGGTGATGCTGTTAATTTGCAAAAATTAATGGAAACAATTCCTGCTATTGCAAAAGGAGATGAAGAACGAATAACATCATTCGGCCCCTTTGAAGAATATTTTGATGACGAAATGAAAGATTTTTTTGTTAGAGATTCTATAGTTACTAGAGTATTAGAAAGAATAGGACAGCATTTTGGTCTTAAGGTTTCACAAATAGAAGCAAGAGGACATACAGCTTTGTATGATTATTTATTAAAGTATGAAGATTTTCAAATGAATGCGAAAGATTGGAGAGCAATCGGCCCCGATCCTAAAACAGACCCTTCGGCTTTTAAAGATTGGGTTAGATTTATATCTAATAATTTTGAAGACAAAGGCTTAGATGACTTTAGTGTAAAAAGATATATTCCTAGAGTTATAGTTAAATTAAATGATGCAGGAGAAATAATTGACGAAGGATTGCTTGTAGGAAAAGAAGCATGGATATTTGGCCCCTCTAAAAAATTTGAAGAAAGAAGAGTATTTAATAGTATTCAAGATTTATTAGATGCAGGGTTTAATATAAGAAGTTATCACGAAGCTAAACTTTCTCAAATGTCAAACAGAGTAAGTAGAATTATGACTAAAGTTCTTAGTCATGAACTTGAAGCTCAAGGAAAATCTTTTGATATGTCAATTTATGGTTTTGCAGATACTGTAAAAACAAGAAAATGGAGAACATTGTTAAAAAGAGAACTGTTTGAAACCGAAGGAGTTGACTATGATAAATTAGGTGCCCCACCTTTGTATGATAAAAAGTTTATGCAAGAACAAAGAACAAGATTTAGAGAAGATGCTGAACTAGAAGCAGACGGAAAATTAACAAAAAAAGAAATAAACAAAATAGTTGATGATCGTGTTAAACAATTTCAAGATGATATTGTTCAAGAAGTAATTGATCAAAATACTAACCCTGTTTTACTAACAAGAGTATTAGAAAATAGAAATAGATATAGTTCAGTAAAATATTTAGATATGTTAACTAGAAGATATATTGAAGATAATCCTACTTTAATTGGTAACGAAGAAGTTTTCTCATTGCAAGCCATGGAGAATGCTCTTCCTAATTTATTAAAATCAGAAAGTGCTAATATATCTAGTTACTTTCATAAAAATAAATGGAAGTATATTAAAAAAGAATTTCACGATTTGGCTAGAGAATACGGAGATCAATTCCCTGCATTAAAAAGAATAACTACTCCTTCATTATATGACCTTGATACAGACGATGGAGGAAAAATTGCTTTAGAAATATGGAATAGTATTAAAAACAAACGAGGTACTAAAGCAGTAATGAGTGATTTTCTTGCTGTAAATTCATTGGCAGATGTTCATATAGCTATTAGATTAGGAAAAGTTTTAGAATTATATAATAATGGAAATCAATTTAAATTTGATGCTGATGGGAATTTTATAGATTTTTATCTTCCTATTAAAGATAATCCTGAATTTCAAACATTTATAAATAAACTTGCTGAGTTTAATGATGCTAGAGCAATACCAATAAGCAGAGGAACTCCTCCTATGCCTGATGGAAATCAAAATAATTTATTTACAAGGCGTTATTTATATTTAAACGAAAATACTATAGACCCCAAAGATATACCTGTAGCTCGATATAAGGAATACACAAAAAATGCAGAAAATGATTACAATCTTTTTATGAGATCTATGAATATTTTGATTAATGATTATCATCCTAAAATGCTTAAGAAATTAGAAACACGGAGAACAGAAGCAGAAAAATTACTTGAAAAAATGTTGCCTGTTACAAGAGATCCGTTACCTGTTGGACATGAAGAAATGAAAATTATTAATGGCAGATCAACAAGTCTTAGATTAGTTAATAGAAGAGATCCTAGATTTTGGGATCACATGAAATTGTATGCAGAGCAAAGAGGAAAAACACTTGACGAAGTGATGAAAGATTTATCAAGTGCACATGGATATTATGATTGGATAAATGCTACTTTATTTATTGATGCAGATGTAATGAAAAATGCTTGGAATAATAAAATGCAAGCCGGTGATTATAATGTTAATCAATATAATAATTTAATTCCTGAAATGTTTCCTAATTACAATAGCTTTTTAAGTCATGTTTTTTATCATGAATCAGCTCATGCTTTAAATGTCGATCATCAATCTCCATTGACTAATAGTGGAAACGGCCTTATTAAATTAGCTATAACAGATAACGGAGATCCTGTACCTTTGGGACAAAAGTTTTTAATTTTTCTTGAAAATCAAAATATAAGAAGAGATGCAGGAATAAATACATCAAACAATAAAGTAGATTTACAAAAAGCTAGATACGAAACAAGGACAGATGAAGAAGGTAAGATTAGAAGACAAATGGATGGAGATATTCTTCCTGTTACTAGAACTATAGAAGGAATATATTTTTCAAGAGAGTTGCCAAAAATAAAAGAAGACTTTGATTATATAATAAATAATTTACCTGACAATAAAAAAGGATTGTATTTTGATAAATACTACGATCAAAGTATGTTATCAACTGTTGATAAAATAAAATTAGGGTTAGCTGAAGAAATAGCTAAAGATCAAAACAGTATTTATTTATCTCCTGTTTCTAAAGAAGAATATTTAAAAGAAATAGAAGATATATTTTATAATCAAAATTTTAATAGTGAAGGATTTAAAGCAGAAGTTAAACAAAATCAAAGAGCAAAACCTCCACAAAGATTAGTAATTACAGGGTCTAGGGATTTTGGAATTGACCAAGGCCCCTATAGAGATGGGACTCCTTCCTTTCCTTATAGTGCAGCAGAATATGAAAAAGACAAAAAATTTGCTACTGAAATATTAGATGCTTGGATAGAGAAGTATGGTGTTCCTAAGGTTATTATACATGGTGGAGCTGAAGGTGCTGATCGATTGGTAGCAGATATAGCTGCATCAAAAGGTATTGAAGTAAAAGAAGTTAGACCAAACTTTGATTTGTTTCCAACTAGAGCTGAAGCTTATAATCAAAGAAATAGAGATATGCTTGATAATTACCAAGCTACTCACTTACTTGCTTTTCCATCTAAGTGGAATAAAAGAGTAAAAAAAGTTAACAATGTTACAACAACTAATTGGGACACGAAAGGTGGAACAATGAATACTGTAATGTATGCAACAATAGATAAAAATTTACCTGTAACTGATTTCACTAATTACATGGGTAAACAGTATGCAGGTGATCCTACTAGAGTACCTAGAGAAGCAGCTACGGATTTAATACGAAGTTTAAAAAGCCAAAGACCTATAGCTAGAGGAGATGAAACACGATGGCAAGAAAACTTACACTACAGAGTTGATACAAATGGAACAACATTAGGAAGAAAATTTAGTGCTTTAAATGCAAGATTTAAAAATGGAACTATATTAGAAGATGTGTGGCAACTAGATATAAAACTTGAAGGAACTCAAGGTGCAGCTCAAGTGGTTCCCGAAGGTGGAAGAGCTCTTACTCCAAATATGAAAACTAAAGAAGGCAAACGAATTAAAGGGTCTAGACCTATAATGAAAAGATTTCAAACTAGGAAGCAACTTGACGATGCTTACGAAGATTTGTGGAGAAGATACTTTAAAGAAAACCCTGAGTTAGTACAACAATTAATAAAAGAATCTGAAGGCAAAGCTTTGTATGATGGCTTTTCTCCTGCAAATGATCTTTTCAAACAAAATCAAGCTAGAACTATAACTAAATTATTAGATGAACAATTTCCTTTGTCTAAAAGAGAATTAACAAAGCAATCATTTGTTAAAAGATTTACAAGAGATGTAACAGAAGCTTTTAATAATAAAAACGAAATATATGTATTTGGAGATAATGTAGCACAAAAAGGTACTCAATTTAGGCCAAGAAAAACACAAGCTCAAATACGAGGATTAAAAAATGCTTTTGGTATTCCTACTAAACAAGATGTGGGAACTCAACCAATAGACTATTGGTATGATATTAATGGCAAAATGGATGAGAAAAATAGAATACAAATCGACCAAGCTATTAAAGAAATAGAAGAATACTCAGACCAAAATGATATGCCAATTAATATTCCATGGGATAGTGACAGGCAAATATGGAATATAGGAACAGGGGCGGCTAAATTGCAACAAAATGCTCCTGATACATTTAACTATTTACAAGATCAATTAACTGCTTTATCACAAAGACGGGAATTAATACTAATAGAAGGTGACTTAAGAAAAGCAGCTAGAGAAGAAGCTAACAGACAAGTTAGTGAATTAGGTAGTTTTAATAATATAAATCAAATCGATTCGTTTACAGATACTAATCCTATTGTATGGAAAGGATTAGAAAGTGAAAATATTGAGTTAATAGAAAATGGAGAAATAAACAAAGAAGCATTAGGTGAATTTATTAAATTAAAAGGATCAGTCGAAAAGAAAATAAATAAATTACCTATTAACAAAAATGTTGTCCTAAGTACTAATGGCCATTTTACAGGAGAGTACGGCTCGCCAACTAATACTAGCACTCAAGTAGGATTAGGTCATCATTTTAACTTAAATTATTTTAATAAAGCTAATGGTTATTCATCTCCATACATGCAAGAAAATTCTTTTAAAGTCATACAATTTATTCGGGATATAAGAAATCAACTTATTAATAAACAATTATCTGAAGAAGATAAAAGATTTTTAACAGGCATGGGTTTTATGAGTAAGATTAAAAATAAAAATATGTTTATAAATCCTGATGCAAGTGGCTATATTTTTAATGAAGAATTTTTTAATTTAAATAAATTTACAAATACATTAATAAGAGGAGAAGGATTTAAAAATGAAATTGACGACAGTATAGTCGGCAATTATCATTTCAGAAAAGAATACGGGGATACTACAATTCCTAACCTTGATAAAGATGGATTTATTTTGAATAGATATATTAGAGTATTAGAAGAACTTGCATCTGACCAAGATCAATTTCCTAATAATTGGCAAGAAGTTTTTTCTCCAACTATTAATAATTTACAAATGACAGATCAAAATGCCGTTATTAGAACTCCTAGTGCTTTAATTAGAGCAGTTCAAAAAAATATTACAAAAGAAGAAATCTTTTTAACTTTTGAAGAAGATATTAAAAAACTTCCTGAGTTGTCAGCAGAAGTTAAAAAGCTAACAAATAAATATAAACAAATGACTCCAAAAGAAAGAGCAAGATTAAATGATTTTCCTTTTATATCAAAGCTAGAACAAAGACGACATAGAGATAGACTTGACAGAGAAAAAAACAGAGAACCTCGTATTAATTTTGAAACAATGTTGTCGCAAGCAAATAAATATCAAAGATTAGAAAATGCAAATAACAGAATAGACAATCTCAATGTTAATCAGAACCCAAGTTATATTGACGAGAATACTGTTCTTGGTGGATTTAAAGCTATGGGAACTCCTGAACAAAATGAAGCTATGGATAATTACTTTTTTAATGATGTAGTAAGTAAAGCTAAACAGTATCTTGATAATCTTCAAAGATATTACGAAGAAATGCAAATGGCTAAAGAAGAGAAGTTCCAAGGAAAATATGTAGGAATCAAAGGGCAAGAACCTGAAGATTATAGTGATGTTATTCAACAGTTTAACAGGATAGCAGAAACTAATCCACAAATGCTTAAACAATTTATAGAAGAAGAGTCTGTTTTTAATAACTTTAAATCTAATACAGAAAAAATGTATAAAGAAATGTTACTTGAACCTTTAGATAATTTTGTTGTAGATTCATGGAGAATGAATGATGCTTTGCCTGATTCTTTAGAAATTCATAAAGATATTCCCGGAATAAAAAATACTTTGACAGACTTAGCAGAAAAATTAAATGCTGATAAATTATATTTTGAAGATGAGTACGCAGAAACTATTGGTGTATCTGTAGATGATCCTGCATTACCTTTAAGTCTTAAACAAGAAGATGAATTTACATTTAATATAGGAGGAATCGGTCATGTTATATACAACTATGATGTTAATGATCCTGTAACAAAAACAAGGGTTAATGAAATAATAAGAGATATAGAAAGAATTTATGAAAAGCCTGAAGAAATCCCACTTCAAGAATGGCTAGGCAAATTTAACTCTATACAAAGATTAACAGCATTGGGTATTGATGGAAGTCCTATGACTATTCATTTATTAGCATTGGCTTTCTTTGATCCTAAAGCTTGGGCAGGAGCAGGTAAAGGATTTGTTACTAGATTATGGACAGCATTAAAAGATCCTGAAGCTAGAAGAGCAAGAAATCAACAGTTCTTAGAATCTGAAGCTAATCAATACATAGAAAATATTTTTGGGAGTGAACTTATATTAAACAGATCAGGGAAAGGTGCTTTTGAAGTAACTGAAGCTTTAGAAGAAGGTGGAATACTTGCTAGAATTGGACAAACAAGAATAGGAGGAGCAGTACAAGAGGCTGTTGAACATTCTTTAGATGAAGCAGGAAGAATTTTAGCTATGTCTATGGCAGATCATGCAGTTAAAGTAAACACATGGACAGTTACTCATCCTGTATCGGGACTTAAGTCTAAAATTCCTAAAAGACTTTTAGATAGAGTATCTTATTTAGATCCCAAAACAGGGGAACGAACACAGATGAATGATCTTGGAGAATATGTTGCTGAGTGGCCAAAACCTTACGATGATTTTACTGACGCCCTTAAAACAGGAGAATTTAGATCAATAGAAGCAAAAATATCTAGAGATTTATTAGATGACGAAGCTTATCAAGAATGGGCATTACAAAAAGGAATACTAACAGGAAGAGATGTTAGATATTTGCAAGGATTAGGAAGAGAAAGATGGAAGCCTTTTAATATGCCAAGTCCTTACGGAGGAAAACTTTATGGAGAAAGACCTCCTGTATATGCAAGGACAGGAGAAGATGTTAATTATGATAGTCCTGATAGATCAGGGATTCCTCGTAATAGTCTTCTTCCAAGAATAACAAAAGAGTATGATTCTTTTGCAATAAAAGAATTAGCTCAATTTATTAATTCTATTAGAGGATTAGCAAATTCTGCAGAAATGGGAGTAAGTGCTAAACAAAGAGTTTATGAGTCAATATTTTTATTAGCACCTAGATACAGAAGAGCAGTTGCTGCTCATTACGGAAAGCTTTGGAGTGCAGATCCTGTAACTAGAAGAATGGCACAAAGATCGTTACTTCAATTTTACGGAGGTATGGCTTTTGTTGTACTGTCTTTACAAGCAATGCAATCTATCTTAGAAGGTGATACTGAAGAACAGTTACTAACTAAGCTAACTAATATATTAAATCCACAATCTTCTAGCTTTATGTTATTTGATGTTGACGGACAAAAAGTTGGCCCCGGATCTAAGTTTACTTCAGACTTAAGAATTGTTGCAAAGTTATCTAACTATATATGGAAAGAAGGAACAGGACAAGACATAGATGAATGGGAAGATGTAACTTCTATTAACAGAAACAATCCTGCTATTAAATGGGTAAGAGCACAGTTAGCTGCTTCTCCTTCTGAAGGCATTGACTTTATATTAGGCAATGATTTCATAGGAGAACCTGCATATAGGGGAAAAAATACTTTTGACTTTATACGAAATTCAGTAAAACCTTTATCTGAAAATGTAATTCCTTTATGGTTGCAATCATCATTATTAGAAGGGACTCCTGATGGTATTGGATGGCAAGAAAATGTAAGAAACAGAACATTAAGAGGAGCAACTGAGTTTGTAGGATTTAGAGCTTTTCCTCAAGGAGTAACTTCTATCTTAAAAGAATCTTCGTATGATGTTTACAATAAAGGTTATTCTAAATTAGAGCCTTTTGAAAAAGATATGTTAAGAGTTATATCTCAAGAAAAATTAAATTGGTTGCAAGACAAACAATTAAAAAGAGCAACAAGTGACTTTGCAATATATTTTGCAGATGTTGATAGAATCAATAAAGAGTTTCAAGATGCTATATTAGCTTATATGGAAATATACCCCGACACTCCCGAAGGTAACAGAGATTTATATTATAGATATGGGTTGTTAAAAAATTATAGACGGGGACAATTAAATGAAATTGGTGCAGACATAGAGTTTGGTGAACATGATATTGAAAATAAAGATCCTATTATTAAAGCATTAGCAAGATATAATTCTTTATTTGATGATCCTAATATAAGAGTTCAAGGAACGCAAATTATTGATTGGGAAAAATATGATGTATTATATGATCAGTTAATGAATGAAATGTCAGAAGAACAGCAAATAGCAATACAAAGAAATTCAAATAGATTACCTTTGCCTGAAAAGTTTTTACAAAGATTATCAAGAGTTGGTACAGGTAAAGAATATCAAAAGATTATGGCATCTCAAGCACTTAGAGAACAAAGATTTAAATTTAATAATAAGCCTGAATTAGCTGAAAGATATAGAAGATATTTCTTAATGATAGAGGATTGACGAATATAATTTATTTTGGTATTTTTATATAAGGAGGACAAATGGTAAACGAAAATGAAAATATACAACCTGAATTAAACATGGTTTCTGAAGAGCCTACAGCTCCTGTAGCTGAACCTCAGACAGATCCTGTAGTAGAACCTCAGGCAGAACCTCAGACAGACTTTGAAAGTAGTCAGTCTGTAAGTTCTACTGAAGTACCTGCAGTTGAATCACAGTCTTCAACTACAGAATCGCAAGAAAATGTTGGATATTATCCTGCTTCATCTGATAATTCTGATGTTCAAAAAACATTAGAACAAACTAAACAAGAGTTGGAACAAGTACGACAGCAAAATGTACAAAATCAATTAATGTATGAAACAGAGAATTATAAACAACAATTAATGCAACAAGGCTATGGTGCTGAACAAGCTAATGCGACAGCTAATCAGTATTATCAGCAAAGAACGCAACAAATACAACAGGAACAAAATTATAAAGAAGCCGTGGCTTTTAAAGAAGGTCAATTTAAAGCATCCTTACATTATGGAAAGAAATTTAATGTGGATCCTGAAGTACTATTAAAGTACCAAAACCCTCAAGAAATGGAAGTAGCAGCAAAGCACATGTCTGAAGTCAGAGCATTGAAGGAAGAAAATGCTAGACTTAAAAA
>CEUI01011170.1_pt1 | contig 12289 bp, 7 predicted proteins | sample 531411 | NCBI WGS metagenome assembly CEUI01 (sample SAMEA2622841, study PRJEB7988) | marine metagenome | isolation source: saline water (ENVO:00002010), including
ATTTTATTAATTTTATTATATATTATATTATGGCAAAAAAAACAAAAGTAGAGGTTGAAGAGCCTCAAATTAAAGAAGAAATGGTGGTAGAAACTCCACCGGTAATGGATATTCCAGAGCCTAAAAAAGAAACTCATCCAGAAGATGGTTGGGAAATAAAAGATAGAGTTTATTATTTAAAAGGTAATCAAAAACCTTTATCTAAACTTATTAGAGGATCAAATATATTTTGGTTCGATAAAGAGAAAGGATATCAAAGAGAACTAAAGTATTGTCAAAATCAACAAACTTGTTTTGTAGATGAAATGAAGGGAGAACAAAGGTTGTCACACATTATTTTTAGAAGTGGCGCTTTATTTGTACCTAAACAAGAAACTGTTTTACAAAAACTACTTTCTTTATATCATCCTCATAAAGATAAAGTTTATTATGAGTTTAAGCCAGCTGCAGTAGCTGAAGAACAAATTGACGTATTAGAAAGAGAAGCAGATGCAATAATAGCCGCTAGAAATATTGATATTGAGCAAGCTGAAGCTATTATGCGTACAGAAATTGGTTCTAAGGTATCTAAGATGAGTTCTAGTGAACTTAAACGTGATTTATTGATATTTGCAAGAAGAAATCCTGAATTATTCTTACAATTAATACAAGATGATAATGTTCAACTTAGAAACTTTGGTATAAAAGCAGTTGAATTAGGGATAATAAAAATATCTTCAGATCAAAGAAACTTTTTATGGAGCTCTAATAATAGAAAGTTAATGACAATTCCATTTGATGAACATCCATATTCAGCTTTAGCCGCTTGGTTTAAAACTGATGAAGGAATGGAAATACATGCGAATATAAAAAAGAGATTAAATAATTAATCAAACTGTAGTAAGCAATCGCCCTACGGGGCGATTGTTATACTATATAAAATAAATATAATGAAATCAAAAGGACTAGGAGATACAGTAGAAAAATTTTTAAAAACAACAGGGATTAAATCAGCAGTTAAATTAGGGACAAAATTAACTGGAGTAAAAGATTGTGGATGTGGAAAAAGAAAAGAAGCGTTAAATAAAGCGTTTCCTTATAAAAAATAATAAAAAATGGCAGTAAGCGTAGATACAGTATATCAAAGAGTTTTAGCTATAGCTAATAAAGAACAAAGAGGTTATATAACTCCTCAAGAATTTAATTTATTTGCTAATCAAGCTCAAATGGATATTTTTGAACAGTATTTTTATGATTTAAATCAGTTTTTAAGAATACCAGGTAATGATACAGAGTACTCTGATATGGTAAATATTTTAGAAGAAAAAATAAATATATTTGAAACATCAGCAAATTTAGATAATACTTATAGTTCATTTAATGGGGGTTTTAACACGAGTACTGTAGCGAATATATATAGAATTGGTAGTTTAGATTTTAGAGGGGTGGAAATGGAAAAAATAGAACATAAAGAATTTAATAGCATAAATAGATCTCCTTTAACAAAACCAACTTTAGATAGACCTATATATTATATGAAAGATATATCTATATTTGTTCGTCCTTCAAGTATTACAGAGGGTGTAAATATAAATTTTATTAGAAGACCTAGTAATGTAGCGTGGGGATATGTTGTTCAAAATGGTAAAGCATTATATAACGCTAGTCGTTCTACTAATTTTGAACTACATGATTCTGAAGAAACAGATTTAGTTATGAAAATACTAGCTTTAGCAGGTATAACAATGGAAGAACAATTACTTTATCAAGCTGCCTCACAAGAAGACATGAAAAATACTCAACAAGAAAAACAATAAATAAATGGGATTATTAGACGATACAACTCAACAAAGTTATTACGAGGGTAATAATTTTGGAACTTATCAGTTTACATCTTTAAATGATATCATCAATCAATTTATGATTGCTTATGTTGGAGAAGATAAATTAATAAGTAAAGTAAGAAGAACTGAAGTAGCTTTCCACGCACAAAGAGCGTTAAGTGAGTTGAGTTTCGATACATTTAAATCTTGTAAATCCCAAGAAATAGAAATACCTGATTCAGGTGTTATGAAACTTCCACACGATTATGTTAACTATGTTAAATTAACGTGGAAAGATACAGCTGGTGTAGAACACATAATATATCCAGCGTCGAAAACTTCTAACCCATTCCCAATAAAACAAAATACAAATGGTAGTTACTTTACTAATTTAATAACTAATGGAACATTTGCTGGTAACTCAGATGATTGGACGTTATCAGGGACCGGAAGTGGAGCAAATGTAACTGGCTGGACATATAGTTCTAATAAAATAGTTGGTTTTGAGGTTTCAGACACTAATTTACTAACTCAAACTATAACAGCATTTACACTTGGAAAAAATTATACTATTAGATATACTATAAGTAATTATTCTGCTGGATCATTAACACCTGTTATATCTGATTCAAGTGGTAATAGTGTGTCGTTTGATCCGGCTTCAAATAACGGGGTGTATGAACAAACATTAAGATTACATTCTGATACAAGTGGTTTTATAAATAATAATACTAATACAAATTTATTTTATTTTCAATCATCCAATACGAATGATGATTTTACAGGTACTATAGATAATGTTTCAATAATAGAGCAAGCCTCAACAGATTTAGATTTGTCAACACAATTAATTGATCAAGATGGGACTGAATTATCTGATACTTGGGGAAGTTATAGTTCACACACGCCAAACGATCGTATAAATAGATATGACGATGGAACTTATGATTTAATAGATGGAGAAAGATACGGAATGAATCCTCAATATGCACAAATAAATGGATCTTATTATATAGATTGTGATAAGGGATTAATTTATTTTGGTTCTAATATATCAGGTAAAACAGTTACACTAAAATATATAAGTGATAGTTTAGGAACAGACGAAGAAATGAAAGTTCATAAGTTTGCTGAAGACGCAATGTATAAATGGATAATGTATTCTATATTATCCACAAGATCTAATATTCAAGAGTTTGTTGTAGCTAGATATAGAAGAGAAAAAATAGCAGCAACTAGAAAAGCTAAAATTAGATTATCAAATATAAAATTAGAAGAGATTACACAGATATTAAGAGGTAAATCTAAATGGATTAAACACTAAAACATGCCAGAGATTAAAAATGCCTTTACTGAAGGTAAAATGAACAAAGATCTCGATGAGAGATTAGTTCCAAATGGACATTATATTCACGCGGTGAATGTTGAAGTTACAACATCTGAAGACTCTGATGTTGGAACTGTTCAAAATATATATGGTAATTTAGGTATGTCTGGTAATGAACATGTACCTACTAATTCTGTATGCGTGGGTACTATTTCAGACGAAAGTAATGATAATTTATATTGGTTAACCGCAACAGATAAAATATCTGTAATGCAGAATAGAGCGTCTATTAATCCTGACGCTCCCTTTAAAACATTTAACGCTATTTTTCAGTATAACGTAAACAATACTAATAGTGGTACCCCTATAGATCCTGTACTGGTAGATATACATCAAATAGCAATTGCTCAAGAAGATTTTCAAAATTATCAAAGCGTTGTAACTACAATCGCCAACAAACGACTTATTATTTGTAATTATCCTATAGACATAAATATTGGTATGCAAGTTGTATTTCATAATACTTCAAGTCAAGTTTCCTATCCTGCTGGACAAGTAATTGGAATAGAAGTGGGCCACCTTTTAGCTCCAAATGGAACAGTAATAATTATGGATATTGGTCATAATGTAGGATTAACAGGGGATTATAATGTTGTAGAGTTTAAAGGGCATGTTACAGGATGGAATACTAGAACCTTAATAACAGGTATCAATATAATTGATGATATGTTGTTTTGGACTGATAATGAGAATGAGCCTAAAAAGATAAATATAACTAGATCTAAAGAAGGTACTTTTCAATATGGTACTCCTTCACAAGCAATACACACTAATCTTATATCTAATAATGAAAATAAAGGACCAATAAGAGAAGAGCATATAACAGTTATAAGAAAAAGACCTTTAACGCCAATTGTTTTAGGTATGAAAGGTGACGAAATTATTAATTCTGGAATTAGAGGAGAATGCACTTGGAATGGAAAGTATAGTGTGAGTAACACCGGAAGACGTCCCCGTGCAGGTGATCAGATTAATTGGACTTTATCTAATAACGTTGCTTCTTTAGATTCTGCTTCTTTTAATGGCACAAATAGATTTGATTTAGAAGAAGGTGATAATATAGTTATAAAATACCAATCAGATTCTATTGCTACTGGTGCTGATTTTCCTATTATAGATTATGATATACGTGCTAAAGTAATTTTAATAGATAATAACACGTGGGGAGGTGGACCAACAATTATTAGATTTGAAATTCTTCATTTAAAAACAGAAAATTATCCATTATCAGCTAGTAATGGTATGGTTTGGACCTTCCAAAAAGAAATTAAAAGAGAAGGTTTATTTGAATTGAAGTTTCCTAGATTTTCTTATAGATGGAAATTTGAAGATAGCGAATATTCTTCTTTTGCACCGTGGAGTAATGTTGCGTTTTTATCTGGTGATTTTCAATATCAAACTAAAGAAGGTTTTAATTTAGGAATGGTAAATCAACTAAGGGAACTAACTTTATTTGATTTTGTAACGATGGATATGCCAGATGATGTTATTCAAGTAGACTTGTTATATAAAGAATCAGATTCTCCCAATGTATATATAGTAGATAGTTTAAAGAAGGATGATCCTATTCCATTTGGTGGTTTAAAAAATCCTTGGTTATCTGAAGGATCACAAAGTATAGACGAACAAGGTTTACCATCTGGTTATAGTTTATCAAATTATTCTCAATTAGCAAAAGGCGCTTATAAAGTACAGTCAGATACTATATTTGCTTCAGTAGCTCCTAATCAATTATTAAGAAATTGGGATGCTGTTCCTAGAAGAGCTTTAGCACAAGAAGTCATTGGTAATAGACTTGTTTACGCTAATTATACTAGGAACTTTGATTTAAAACCAAATAATATTACTAAATTTGTAACAAATTTAACTACAGCCTTTAATTCTTTTAACGTTGGAGAGTGGCAAAGTAAATCTGTAAAAACAATGAGGGAATACCAAATTGGTATATCATATATGGATAAATATGGTAGAGAAACACCAGTATTTGCAAACAAAACATCAACTGTCACTATACCGAAATTATTTTCTGAAAAATCTAACATTTTATATTCAAAAATAAATCATCTTCAACCTACAAATGCTAATTCTTATAAGTTTTATGTAAAAGAAACTTCTACTGGATATCATAATTTAATAATGGATAGATGGTATGATGCTGAAGATGGAGATATTTGGCTATCCTTTAATTCACATGATAGAAATAAAGTTGATGAAGAAACATTTTTATATTTAAAAAGAGGTCATGGGGGAGATATTATAGATGATGAATATAAATATAAAATTATATCTATAAAAAATGAAGCCCCTGATTTTGTTAGAAAAATAAGAAAACAATATGGTATAAAACCTAATGATCCAGTAAATGATTGGGGTATAACTACAGCAACTACACCACCTTTACCACCAACCGACATATATCATAGTGGAGGTACTTATAATAAAATGTTTTTCTATAATGATGGAAATCCCACAGTTGGTAAAAATGAGTTTCATATAAACGCAAATGTTATCAATGATACTAGTTGGAGTAAAGTTGGAGACTCGGAACCTTGGCAAGACGATCATAATATAAGAATACGTTTTCATAGATTTGCTGATACCGCACAAAACGTAATGCATAGAGGTAGTGGTAATTTTTTCTATAAAAACGATCCACAAAATACATCTGGTTGGTATAAAATAACTAAAGTTACTTTAAATCATTCTGGAAGACAACACTTAATTCAGTTAGATAGAGAATTAGAAAATGATTGTTTATTTGTTAATCCAACTGGAACAATAACAAGTAATGGAGCTATAGCCAGCCGTATATGTGTTGAAATAGCAGATGAAACCCATGAGAATCTTCCTGAATTTGATGGTAGATTTTTCGTTAAAATAATAAATGATGCGACAATATCAAGTAAAATTATACAACAAGAGTCACATACGGTTGTAAAATCTCAACCGTTGTATTATTTTGATCAAAACGATATAACAGGACCGACATATGATGATGGTAACGCAAATTTAACATTATATAAAGAACAAGCATATGGTGATATAGATTATTCCCAACCAGTTGAACCCGCTGATGATGGACATTTTCAAACTGTATGGGCAGAATGGGCGGATGCTTTTGGAGATGGAACAAGTCTTACAACCGCAACAGCAGCCTCAGGCGCAACTAATCAACCAAAGTGGTTTATTGATAAATTAAAATATGCATCATCACAACACGGTGCTCAATGGGCGCCTGCAGGTGGAGTTAGTTTTGCCCCATGGAATTTATCAGATAAAATACCAGGTGCTGGAGAAGGTGTAAACGACGCCAACCCAGGTGGCCCAGCTATAGATATATCTTTTTGTGGTATTACAGCTGATAATATAAATATTCCTGGATACTGGCCTCATACTCAAACTAATTATACTAATAGTCTTAATTCTTTAAACAAACGTTTTGCTTTCAACGAAGGTTCTCAATTTGGTTCTACAGCAGCAAATTCTACCCACACTTGGAATTCTATTCCTCACAACTCAGAAACTGATCTTGTAAAAAATTATTTTAAAGTTGGTAAACAATTTCGTTTTAGTGGAGATGGGGCACAAACAGTATACACTATAATAGGTATAGAAACTTATAATAGATGGAATTATTTAGATGAAGATCTTTGGTTAGATGGAACTTCAGATTATTCAGATATTACTGGGTCTAATGATTATGCTTTCGGTTATGATGGAGGTATAAACGCGGCAAATGATCCAACCGGAGGAACAACTCCTAATTTAATAGCTAATATACAAGATCATGTAGTAACGGCAAATAATAGAAGAATAACATTTAGACTATTCCTAGATAAACCTATTGGTAGTAGCGGTCATGATCCAACAAATGGCGTTACAACAAACAGTACAGACACAAGTATACAATTTGTAGAAAGAAATATATCAAGTATTACTGATAGAACTAGTGATAAACCAGCAATATGGGAAACAGAACCAAAAGAAAATGCCGATATAGATATATTTTACGAAGCAAGTCAATTATATCCAATGTATTTAGATCTTGATAATATTGCTAATATATTTTCTATAGGATCAAAAGTAATATCTGATTCTAATTATATTGGCGTGAATTTTGATCCACCTCCAGGTGAATTACCAGAAATCATTGGTTTTGATGCTCTTGTTCCAGGTAGAATACATATTAAAAATGTTAATGCTACAGGTAGTTGGAGTTTTGCAAATGGATCATATATAAAAATATTAGATAAAAACAGTGCTAACTATATTCAATTAACCGCAAGTCAAACTGCTAACCCACCTTTCGGGGGTTTTGTTCATCTTGATGTTGAAACCAATACCCATAAATGGGGAAGAACGTTAGATTGGTTTAATTGCTTTTCTTTTGGAAATGGTGCTGAATCTAACACTATAAGAGATGATTTTAATCAAGTTATAATAGACAATGGGGTTCAAGCGTCTACCACTGTTGGTTGGCAATATGAAGAAGAAACTTTAAAAAGTGGATTAATATTTTCTGGTTTATACAATGCTAAAACAAGTTTAAACGATTTGAATCAATTTATAGAAGCTGAAAATATAACAAAGGAATTAAATCCTTCTTATGGTAGTATTCAAAAATTACACACTAGAGATTCTGATTTAGTCGCTTTATGTGAAGATAAAATTATAAAAATATTAGCTAATAAAGATGCTTTATATAATGCTGATGAAAATGCGCAATTAATAGCAACAAATAATGTTTTAGGTCAAGCAGTTCCTTTTATTGGTGATTGGGGTATAAGTGACAATCCTGAGTCTTTTGCAAAAGAAAACTTTAGATCTTATTTTGCTGATAGAAAAAGAGGTGCTGTTTTAAGATTATCAAGAGATGGTTTAACGCCTATATCAGAAAACGGTATGAAAGATTGGTTTAGAGATAATCTTTTAAACAACGATAGAATACTTGGTAGTTATGATACGCATAAATCACATTATAATTTAACACCTATTTCAGTTGGACAAACAGTTTGTTTTAATGAAAGTAGTAGAGGATGGAGTAGTTTTAAAACTTTTGTTCCAGAAAATGGGGTAAGTATGAACAATGATTATTTTACTTTTGATAAAGGTTTATTATACAAACACCACATTGGAGCTATAAATAGTTTTTATAATCTTCCATCAGTAGATTCTTCTATAAAATTTGTTTTTAACGAAGCGCCATCTGTTGTGAAAAGTTTCAAAACATTAAATTATGAAGGAACGCAATCAAAAGTTATTCCAAGAGATTATGACAGTGAATATACGAATTTAAACTCTCAAAACGGTTGGTATGTTCATAATATAAAAACAGACCTTCAAGAAGGTAGTGTACCTGATTTCGTTGAAAAAGAAGGTAAATGGTTTAATCATATAATGGGGGAGATTGTATTAGATAATCTAACGCCACTAGCAATAGACGAAAGATATGACATTATAGATGGTAGTGAGTTTTCTTTTCAAGGAATAGATGTTGTAGCAAATGAACCTGAGTTAATAACTGATACGTTACATTTTGGATGTACAAATGCTGATTTTGAGGGATATGATGCCGCCGCTAATATAGATAATGGGAATTGTGGTGTAATAGCAGAATAAATAGTAAATAATTAAAAATGAAAGAAATAAGAAGTTTTGTTATAGATAGTTCTAATATGAGTAAAGGCGCTACTACTAGACATCTTACTATCAAAGGTGATGCTGGCGCCAAATTTATATTATATATATCAAATGAAGATCCTAAATATTATAATTTTAAAACAGATACATTTGGTACAACAGAACTAAAATTAATAGATGAATTAGATGATAGTGGAAATTATACTAGAAAAATAGATTTTCCTGCTATTACAGATGATGATCAGTATGACTTTCAGTTAATAGCAAATCCCCATTATGATGTTAAATTATCTGAAGATCTTTCTCCTTCAAATTCAATATATTATAGAACAAAAATATTACAAAAAAACGATGTTACTTTGACATTTGCTGTCGATACAGCAACTACAGGAGATTTTCAAACAATGCCTAGTAGTATAACATTAACTAAACCTCCTTCTTCTACATTGACTTACAATAAAAAAATAAGTTGGACCGTAAAAGCTGTAGATGGAATAAGTGGTGGCGCTTTAAAATTAACTAGACAACCAGTAGGAACAGATTTTAAATTTGAAATAACTCAAACTTCCAATGGTACTGGTTCTTCTGGAACTGTATTATATTTAGATAGTGTAGAAAATTTAATTAACGGAATGGCAGTATCAGCAATTCAATCTGGATCAGTATCTGGATCACCAGTTATTACTAATGTAAGTAGATTAGCTAAAAGCGTAACGTTGTCTGTAGCGCAAACATGGGGAGATGGTAAAAATATAACGTTTAAAGGAGATGTTTCTAATGCAGTTAACTCTCTTGATACTAAATTAACTTTCTCTGATTTATCTGTTGAATTAACACCTTTTACCGCCACGGTAAATCAACCGACGTGGGATGGTACTCAAACAGCAACAAATGATATCATTTTAGATGATGCTCTTGGAATTAACGCTGGTGGTGCGGTAGAAGTAAGAAGTATAAATATGGAAGCAACAGCTGGAACTCAATTTGTCACAGGTGTTACATATGGATCCAATGCTATAACTATAACAAGTAATCAACAATTAGAAGACAATGAAATAATAACCTTTGTCGGTAGTTCTCAAGAGGCTGTTATACAAGCCACTGTTGATGTAACAAAAATGCCTAAATCTAGTATGACATTTACTTTAGATTTAGATAGTTTATTAACCTCTACATTATCATAAATTATGGCAATAGCTCATACTCAATTATTTTTTAACAACCCTATAAACGTCTCTGTTCAAGTAGGTGATTATGCTTATTATGTTAACACTGTTAACTCAGCACAAAGTGGACAAGGAACATTATTTTCTATTAATTCTAATAATTTACAAGAAATAGGTAGAATAACACATATATTTAACGAAAACAATTCTATTGTATGTCAATTTGATTGTACACAAGTACCAGACACTTGCTCTGCTCATATACCTGATCAAGATCAATTTATAATGTTTTTAAAAGATAATGCTACAAACGTGTCTTCAATACTTGGTTATTATGCAGAGGTTGATATACGAAATAACTCTTCTGAAAAAGCTAAATTATTCGCCGTATCTACCGAAATTAGTGAAAGTAGTAAATAAACAGCAAAAAGTGTAACTATAAAAATACAATAAATACAATATTATGGCAAGAAAAATAATACCATTAAAATACAAACCTAGTCCGTTTACATGGACATGGTCTCAAGACCCAACAAAACAATCAACTGGATTCCAAGATTTTATAGGGAACATGTCAGAGAGGTTGTCGTTTGGGTTGTTTGATTATGATCCAAATACTAGACTAGAAGCAGAATTTGCTAGTCAAAAACAAGATTTAATAGGAATGAAAGATGAAGTTGGTAAAAATATTTATGCTGATTTAGTAAATCCATATGCTGGATTGACAGATCCAATGGCTAGTTTAGAAAATGTAGCAGAAGATTTAACAGTTGATCAAAGAGCTTTTGAGCAACAAAAAAGAACATTACAAAGTGGATTGAGTCAAGCTCTTGAAGCTTCTAAACAAACAGGTGTTTCAAGCGCTCAAGTTATAGCCAATCAATTATCACAAGCTTCGGGTGATATATCAGCATCTATAGGAGCGCAAGAATCTGCAAACGAAAGACTAAGAGTACAACAAGCTGCTGATTTACAATTAAAGAAAGCTCAAAGCGCGCAACAAACAGATTTAATGAAAAGACAAGGAAAGTTCCAAACAGAGATGCAAATGAGAAAAGGTGAAGAAGATGCTTTAGCTAGAACTCTAAATTTAAACCAGGCTTTATTATCATTAACTTCAGGAGAACTTGCAAGAGAAGATCTTCAGGCTCAACAAGGTAGAGGATGGATGCAAAAGTTCTTTCATTTTTGGTAGACAAATAATTAAAATTTAAATAATGGCAAGTAAAAGATCAAATACAAATATACTAGATGTAGCTGCTATGTATCAAGCTGGTGCCGCTGGAGCAAGTGCAAAAGGTTCTACTAAGCAAGATAAAAGTGGTCAAATACCATCGTTTTTAAAAACTATAGGTAATTATGCTTTAAGTTTTTATATGAAATCTATTGATTTACAAAAATCAGCTAGACTTTCTGAAAATAAACTCTTTATGGAATTAGACGAAGGAACAAAGCATTTAGATATGGTAAGTGATAAAGTTGTTGGGTATAAAACAAAACTTACAGAAGCAAACACAATATTAAATAGCGCTAAATGGATGTTACGTCCAAATAGTGAAACTTATAAGAAAGCTGAAAAAGATAAATATGAAGCTGAATTTGCTATAAAAAATCTATCAAAACAATATACAAATTACGGTGATTTTATACAAGCACAAACCCAAATAGCAGCGGGTAATTTTGTTTTAAACCCTGGCACTGATAAAGAAAAAATGGTTGGAATAAGTGGTGGAGCAACACCATTACAAGTGTTCAATACTTCTTTAGCTGCGGCTGGATTATTAGATCAAGCTATAGAACCTGATGAATTAGGTAATTTAGTTGTGAATTATGAATTAATTACAGATTGGGATGATCCAAATACACCAGATGTAGTAGAAACCGTACAAGATTGGTTGGTAAAAGCTGGTGATACAGATGGTGATGGAGTGTTAAGTCAAGAAGAATTAAAAGTTTTTGGTGCTGATGCTCATCCAGGCATGTTTGATGCTATTACTACTACTTTAGCTGCTAGAAGCGCATATTCATTAGCATCAGATTTACCAGGATATGATCCAGTAAAAGACTTTAATAGATTAGGTGTATATAAAGAAGATGGACAACCCTTAACAAAACCAAAAACAATTAAACTAGATGATATGGTTGAGAACTTTGCTTTTCCAAATAATCCTTATCTTCCAGATACTGGTAACAACTATGTCATGAAATTTTTAAGTTCTGGTGCTGGAGGAGAAGTTCTTACTTCTGATGATATGACTATTTCAAAAACTGGATTAACAAAAGATATAAATGAT
>CEUI01064458.1_pt1 | contig 12289 bp, 13 predicted proteins | sample 531411 | NCBI WGS metagenome assembly CEUI01 (sample SAMEA2622841, study PRJEB7988) | marine metagenome | isolation source: saline water (ENVO:00002010), including
CAATTGATACGGACAATTGATGCGGGAATTGATGCCAGCGATTGATGCGGTAATTTATTTAAGTAATTTATTTAGCGAATTAATTTTAAACTTTAATTATGAAAAACGTAAAAACAGAAATTGACACAAAAAATTTAGCGGATGATGCTTGGGAAAATGTAAATTTTGAAGATTATCCTGATTTTTGTGATGCTTTTATAAGTGAGTGCTGGATAAAAGACGGTGAGAGTTACCGCGAAATGAGTTCAGAAGAGTTGGACGAACTAAACGATTCCGAAAAATTCGCTGACTGGAGACACGAAAGACTCTGGGAATGGATTCACTAATAAAATCTAGCTAAATTATATTCAAAGCCAGAACGGTATGGCATTTTTTTGCCCCCCCTTTCCAAAAAAAGCTAAATAGGGGGGATTTATTTAAGCGGGGGGGGTGTCTGTCATCATTCTCCCCAGCCAAAAGACCCCCCTATTCCAAAAATTTGACAACTTTCCAATTATTAATTATAATTAAAAGTGAATTTCCGGGACGCAGATTTATACAAAACCCTACATGAACAAGACCCTTCGTATGGGGCGACTAGTATTGGGTATCTATTAGAAGTAGAAAAAATAATCAAACAACGTAAATTCGGTGCGTTTGATGAATTAAATTCTGTTATTGATTTTGGATGCGGCAAGGGAACGCTGTTAAAAGCCTTAAATGATTCAAACCTAAGCGTTAATGTAGACGGTTACGACCCAGCAATACCAGAATACAAAGACCTTCCTGATAAAAAGTACGATATGTTGATATGTACTGATGTATTAGAGCATGTTTATGAAGATGAGCTTCGGGGCGTTTATAATCAATTTGATATTTTAGACCCTTCTGTGATGTATTTAGTGGTTTGCACAAGGGAGGCATACTCAATACTGCCTGATGGAACAAACGCGCATAAAACAATTAAGGATATTTGTTGGTGGATAAAAGAATTAAAGAATTATTTTGACAATTACTCAGTCGAACTACTCCGCTATAATGGCGAAAGGCAATTTGGTGTTATAATTATGAATAAATAAACATAATTACAAACAACTAACGTCTATTATGGACGAACTATCACCTTTTAAGTACTACTATAATGAGTCAAAGGGTAAAGCGAACAGGCCAAGAAGGATAAAACCCTCTTGGTGCAAGGAATTTGACATATCCCCCAAGTATTTAAAAAAAATTTGGGAAAAACAAGGAGGCATTTGTCCGTATACAGGCTATGAGATGGTGCTTACTTCATCGACGAAGAGGTTAAACGGATTGAACGGATCAAAAGACCTAAAAGTAGCTTCTTTGGATAGGATAAACCCCAATAGGGGATACATTCGGGGTAATGTAGAATTTGTTTGTATACCTGTTAATTTAGCAAAGAATGTATATTCTAGGACAAGAGTGAAAAATTTTTTTGACGGAATACAAAAAAAGGGATAAAATATTTAAAGAAGCAAGGACTCGCGCTCAGTCGATCCTAAAACGCTTTCAGGGCGTCCGCTTCTTAGCTCGACGCAATGCCGAGCGGGGGGCCGTGTTAATTCGCGGCTCTCTTTTTTATTTTGTATACCTTTATTACTGAAGTGTCTGTATGCTTGTAATAATTTTTGATTTTTTCTTTTGAATAGGTTGGCCATGTGATCCAATGCCATTCTCCATATACAATTCGCCCTTTGATTAAAACAATAGCAACATCACCTTCGACAAGAGAATCTAGAGTGGTGTTTGTTACTTCATATTCTCTATCTGAGAAGTATTTCTTAAGTTCAGAGGGGAAAGTAACCCATAAACCATTATGATGGACAATTGCTGCTATTAGTGTTCTTCTTACGTTTCCATTGGATTGGATTTCGGTGCTGATATTTTTTTTTGATATTAATTTGTTTTCAAGAGCTTTCATTGCGTCTTGAATAGCATCGGGTCCACATGAATTATAGTGTCTAATATAATTTCCATTTTCTTTTTTAAATGAATTATAGTTTAAAAGACCACACCCCGAATGTAAGAAAAGAAACAAAACAGCCAGCACCCAAGACATTTTTTTGATGTAGGCTTTCATTTCTACTTTTATTTACACTGTTTTTTGCGTGTAACCTTTATCAAAGGAAAAACAAATGGCCAAAAGCAAATCGAGCTCTCCACGAGCCAATGCAAGGGATGACATAGCCGAACAGCTTGAAGAAGCAATTACGGATAATTTTAATCCAGAAAACCCCATCAAAAGAAAAATCAAAATTAATCAATTCAAATGGACGGAAAAACAAAAAGAATTTTTTAGAGTTGCTCTTGACCCTTCAACGAAAATCGTTTTCGTTAATGGCCCAGCAGGAACATCAAAAACCCTGCTTTCTGTTTATTGCGGCCTTCAAATGCTTAATATGAAAATTATTTCTGATATTATGTATTTAAGATCGGCTGTAGAGTCTTCCGAATCTAGGCTGGGATATTTACCAGGCTCAGCGGAAGATAAATTAAGATTTTATAATTTACCTTTTCTTGATAAGCTCGATGAGCTTTTAGCGGAAACCCGTATTGAAAAATTAGAAAACGAAGGGAGGATTTCCATGTTCCCTGTTAATTTCGCTCGTGGTATGAATTGGAAGGGAAAATGCGTCATTCTTGACGAAGCCCAAAATAGCACATCGAAAGAAATTATTACTGTTCTTACTCGTTTAGGTGATGGCAGTAGAGCCTTTGTCCTTGCTGATCCATTGCAGACTGATTTACGTAGTTCCCACCTCACTGGCGCTTTTGATGATTTATGTAAATTATTTTCTGATGAAGAGTCAATCGAAAAAGGAATTTATTATTTTGAATTCAATGAAGAGGATATCATGCGTTCTGAATTAGTTAAGTTTCTTGTTAAGAAATTTAGCGAATTGAATCACAAAGATTAATTATAAATATTTATGGATAATTATGGATGCACAAACAAATCCACGAACAGTTGTATAACTGCTTCGTGAAACATATGATTCAAGAATTACTTTTTTTTCTCGCACAACGCTTTCTGCCCGATTTGGTTTTAGCGGCGGAAGGTTTTTCTTTACGCCAACCCTCTTTATAAAGAAATCTAGCTACTGTATTTGCAAACTTTGTAACGTTTTCTTCAGAGGCTTCCCAAAAGAATGCGTGAGCAACTTCATGAACTATTGTGTTGAGTAATTCCTTCTCTGGGAGCTTAGGGTCTACCAATATCTTGGGGTTTTCCTCTATGGGATCATAGCACAAACCGACTGCTTTATAGCATTTTGGTGGTTTTTTGAGAAAAAGCTCGTACCTTATTCTTTTATTAGTTAGGAATACAAAAGGCTTTTTCATGGTGTAATTGATATTACACTTTAAAAAGTTGATTTTTAAAAACTGAAAAGGTATAATAAATTATGGTTATATATTGTCAATCTTGCGGAAACCCGAATAAACATGGGTCTCAAAAGCCTAAGTTTTGCCAAAATTGCGGCAATTCTTTGAGTTCGCACGCTAAAACGCAAAAAAATAACCCCAGACCAATGAAACGTCGATCTCAGACTCTTGCTAATGAAGAAGAGCCTGAAGAAACAGATGTTTTGCAAGTTCCATCTCTTGAGAGTCTAGATGTTGAAATTGATATTAGACCAAATAAAGGCATTAAATTTGAAGATGCCATCGGAACTCTTAATCCAGAAACAAGAGAATCAACGCAAATGGATAATCCTCAATCTGAAAGCTTATCCAATGAAGAGTTTCTAAAACAATTCCAAAAAGAGGCTGGAGCTATAAGAGAAAAATAGCTAGCTTATTATGCCCAAGAAACGTAGGCCACAGTTTGAAAAATGTATTAAAGAAATCGACCAAGAGATAAACAAACGCAGGAATAAATGGAATTTAACTGCTTTAGCTTGGATGGATTTTGATGATGTTTCTCAAATTTTAAGAATTCACATTTACAAAAAATGGGATATGTATGACCCAGAAAAGCCGTTAGGGCCGTGGGTTAATCGTATTATATCAAACCAAATCAAAAATCTCATTAGAAACAATTATGGTAATTTCACTAGACCCTGTTTGAAATGTGCTGCTGCCGAAGGTAGCGATCATTGTATGATATATGGAGACCAAAATGGTACGTGTCCATTATTTGCACATTGGGAAAAAACCAAGAAAAGAGCACACGATGCAAAACTACCCCTTCCGCTAGAAAATCACACCAAGGAAATTCATTCTATTTCTGCTGATTTTTTTAATGTAGAAGAAGCCGCCGAAAAGCTTCATGTAAAAATGAAAGATTCATTAAAAGCTAACGAGTGGCAAATTTATAAACTCTTATATATAGATCATCTTTCTGAAAAAGAAGTGGCCCAAACAATGGGATATCGAACAACCGAAAAAAACAGACAACCTGGATATAAACAAATCAAGAACATTAAAAAATCTATCATCGTTAAAGTAAAAAAAATACTTGACAAGGGTGAAATTGATATACTATAAGAATATCCGAATTATCTCAAGACGAACGCCATTTAAGGGCTCTAACATTATGGAGGGAAAGGGAAGAAGCTAACGAAGACCCGCCCTCATTGATGGAGCTTATAAATGCTGCGTACCCAGATAAGCCCAACCTAGACGGCAGAACAAAAGAAGCTAGAGATTTAAAACAGTATTTAGTTTCGTTTGATATTAGGGCGGACGGCTCTCATGTTTATAAACCCAAAAAAATAGAGCTTACAGACGATCATAAAGAATTTATTGATAATCATGCTTCTTTAATGAGTGCCGTGCTTATTGCGCGAACTATTTTTGATGACCCATCATTGAACAATTTAAACGCGGAAACTAAAGCGGTTCAAGAATATCTAGATGAAGTTAATCCTCACATAGTCCATCAAGAAGAAACCGCTACGGAACGCTACGAACCACCAAACACATTTGACAAAACTTTAAAACGCATAAACAAATTTATCTTCGAAAAGATTGACAAGCCGAAAATGACTGGCAAACAAAAAAAAGGCGTTCAATCATTGATGGGTTATTTGAATACTTTTAGATTTACCCAACAAGCAAATACATACGAAGGAATTAACCATAGAGATTTATTTGAATCTAGTTTTGTTCGTTATACATATGATAAAACAGATTTATCTCAAGAGGAAGTTGATCAATATATTGTACTTGCTACAGAGGTTGTTATCGGGTTCATGATTCAAGCTCGATCTGAGCGGCTTCAAGCGTTATTGGATACAGCGGCAGACGATACCGAAGGTAGAAGAATAGCTATGGGGTTAGTAAATGCGATAAGCGCTGCTCAAACCGAATACAACCAATGCGTCACGCGGCAGCAAAAACTCCTTAGCGATCTAAAAGAGAAAAGAAGCGATAGGCTCAAGAAACAGATCAAAGAAAACGCAAGCATTATCAGTTTGGTCCAAATGTGGAAAGATGAAGAGTCCCGCAAAAAACTCATCAAGCTTGCCGAGCTACGAAAACAAGCGGTTAAGAAAGAAATCCAAAATCTAGAAGGCATGGACGAAGTTAAAGCTCGTATTATGGGTATTAGTGAAGAGGAGGTTTTGGATGGTTAATTGCAGCGTATGTCAAAAAGAATTCGAAGGAGATAGACAGCTTCACGCGCATATCAAAGCTCATGATATGAGAGTAGCAGAATACTATCAATCTCAATTTCCACGTTATGACAAGTACGACAAAAATATCATTAAATTTAAAAACAAAGACCAATATTTAAGCAGCGATTTTAATTCTAGGACTAACCTCAAAAATTGGCTTAAGTCCGTAACTATTCCAGAAGCTCAAGAATACTGCAAAGAAGTCCTTCTAAAAAGAAAAAAGAAAAAGAGCTTGGTTTACTCTCCTTCTCAAGTTGAAATGCGTTCTATACTTATACCCCCAGTTCATTTTTATAATGAGTTATTTGGGGATTATTACGCACTATGTAAAGAGTTAGGCTTTAAAAACAAATACCAAAACTGCACTGATATTGTTTATGGTTCAGCCTATAATGATCCTTCTTATAAGATATACGTTGATACCAGAGAGAAAATGCCTTTAAAATTTAAAAACGTGCCTTCAGAAATAAAAACATTAAAATTTGGAGATTATGCTTTTAGCGACGAATTGGCTTCCTGTAAATGCTATATAGAAAGAAAATCTGTAAGCGATTTTATAGGGACTTTAAGCGGTGGTTTTGAAAGGTTTAAAAGAGAAATAGAAAGAGCGAAAGAAGCCGAGGCTAACTTCGTAGTGTTAGTAGAAGAAACTTTAACTAATTGTTTATCTTTTAATTTTTTGCCTCATGTATTTAAGAAGGGTACAAGGGTAACTCCAGAATATGTATTTCATAATGTAAGAGCGTTAATTCAAGAGTATCCATTTGTTCAGTTTTTGTTTGTTAAAGGCAGAGTGGAAGCTGCTGAAGCTGTTAAAAAAATCTTTACGTCTGGTTGTATTTTTAAAAAAATAGATTTACAATTAGCATATGACACTAAGGTATTAGAATGTGGTACTGCCCAGATAAATACAGAAAAAAATTCCCAAACATAAACGAAGAATTTCTTCAATTATCTGGGGAACTAAAAGACAAAGACGCAAAAATTTCTTTGGCTAGGTTTTTGCGTGCAAACGTAGGCTTTACTACCGAATTGGTTTCTGGAATTAAGCTGGCTCCATTTCAAGAGATAACCTTAAAAGGAATGCTTAATAGAAATTTCTCTATGTGTGTTTGGGGTCGTGGCTGCGGTAAAACTTTTATTGCTTCGGTGTTTTGTTTTTTGCAATGCATATTTAACCCAGGAACAAAAATACTTATAGCTGGCCCAACTTTTCGTACTGCGCGTTTTATTTTTAATAACCTTGAGCGTTTGGTAGAATCAAAGGGCGCAGAGTTACTCGCTCAGTGTTTTGGCGCAAAGGCAAAAAGAAACGACCAGTTTGAGTGGTTAATTAACGGAGGCTCAATAACCGCTATCCCGCTTAACGGAGAAAAAATCCGTGGTTTCCGTGCCAATGTTTTAGTTCTTGACGAGTACCTTCTTCTTCCAGAGGATATTATCAACACTGTTCTCATGCCGTTTTTGGTAGCTCCACAAAACATGAAAGAGCGTTTGGAAATTCGAGAGATGGAAGACAAGATGATCGCAGAAGGCTTAATAAAGGAAGAGGAGAGAATGAAATTTGAAAACGATTCGAAAATGGTTGCCTTGTCTTCCGCTTCTTATACGTTCGAGAACTTATATAAAACATATAAAGAGTGGGCTAATCACATAATGGGAAGTGAAGAAAAAGATGCTACTTATTTTATATCCCAAATGGGGTATGAATCACTTCCTTCTTTTATGATTGATCCAACGGTCATTGAAGAAGCTCAAAACGGAGGAACTTCCAATGCTTCATTTCAACGGGAATATTGCGCTCAATTCACTGACGGATCAGATAGTTATTTTAGCGCAAAGAAAATGCATGAATGTACTATTCCAGATGGGGAATTACCTACTATAAAATTAACAGCAGAACCCGAAAAGAAATATGTTTTTGGAATCGACCCGTCTTTCTCTAACAGTCCAAGTTCTGATTATTTTGCCATAGCCGTATTAGAATTAAATAGTGAAGATAAGGACTCTACTCTGGTGCATAATTATGCTGTAGCTGGAGGAGACCTTAAAGATCATATAAATTATATGAATTATCTTACAGATTCTTTTAAGCCTGAGTTTATAGTCATTGATAATGCTGGTTATCAATTCATTGATGCTTGTAACGAAAATGAAAATTTCAAAAAGAAACAAATTAAATTCTTCGATTTTAATAGTGACGCAGAGGATTTAGACTACGAAAAAATGGTCAAAAAAGCAAGGCGTTTTTACAACAAACAAGATGGTGTTATTTGCTTCAAGCAGAACTTTACCACGAATTTCATAAGAAACGCAAACGAATACTTGCAAGCTTGCATTGACCATAAAAAGCTATGGTTTGGCTCTAGAATCTCCCCAAACCCAGAAGCTTTCCAAAGGATATCTTCTCAGTCGATTAGCTTGAAGCCAAAAGAAGGAGAAACTGTCTTAGACCTTATCGAAGAGCAGGACAATTTAATTTACCAGGTAAAAAAACAGTGCGCTTTAATTGAAGTAAAATCAACCGCAAAAGGGGTTCAAACTTTTGATTTACCCCAACACTTAAAGCGAAACACTTCGACAAATAGGGCTAGGCGAGACAATTATACAGCCTTAATGCTTGGTAATTGGGGCGTAAAGTGTTATTATGATCTGATGGATTTGCCCGAAAGTGACTATAGTGAGACTTTTACCCCCGTAATGATTAATTAATTGTGTAATTTAGACTGAATTCTATGAAAGAATCGACAGGCAAAAGGAAGACGGCAGCGGCTAAAAAAGCTCCAGCTAAACGGACGACCAAGAGAAAGACTAAGGAAAGCTCTGAGGAGTATTCTCCTTTGATGGTTTCTAATGCAAGCGCAACTAACGTGTCTTCCCCAACTCGATCAAGAAGAAACCGTTCAAGTACAATCCAAAGAACGGATAAGTATAAAAACATTGAAGACGGCATCGTTCCTTATAAGTATGCGCCGGGCGTAAATAATAAATCTAACATGGAAATTAAGGACGCCGTTGTCCTGTGTCAAAAAGCTTATTACAACTTTTCTTCTTTTAGGAATGTTATTGATCTAATGACTGAATTTTCGGTTAGTGATATTTACTTTAAGGGGGGGAACAAAAAAGCCAGAAACTTCTTTGAAGCTCTTTTTAAGAAAATTAACATTTGGCAACTTCAAGATAAATTCTTCAGAGAATATTATAGGTCTGGTAATGTATTTATGTTTAGGTTTGACGCTAACCTAACAAAAGAAGACGCGAAGAAAATTACTCAAATTTATGCCGATTCTTATTTGCAAGAAGACGAGATTACTTTGCCTGTTAAGTATATAGTTTTAAATCCAGCAGATATTCAAATTGCTGGTTCTGCCGCGTTTCATTCTGGGGTATACTACAAAGTTCTTACGGACTACGAATTAGCTAGACTTAAAGACCCGAAAACGAGAGAAGACCAAGAATTACTGCAAAGCCTCTCTCCAGAGAATAAGGAGATTCTAAAAAAACGTGGAAGCAGCGCCGTCCTTTTAGAACTAGACGTAGATAAAGTCTGCGCTATTTTTTACAAAAAGCAAGACTACGAGCCTTTTGCGGTTCCACTAGGGTTTCCAGTGCTAGAGGATTTGAATTGGAAAGCCGAGCTCAAAAAAATGGATATGGCTGTTTCAAGAACCATGCAGCAAGCCATTCTTTTAGTTACTATGGGCAATGAGCCCGATAAGCACGGCATAAACCAAAAAAATATTAAGCTTATGCAGGATTTGTTTGCGAACGAATCCGTAGGAAGAGTTCTTATCGCTGATTATACTACTAAAGCTCAATTTGTTATCCCTCAAGTTGCAGACCTTCTCGATCCCAAAAAATACGAAGTGGTCGATAAAGACATTCAGCTTGGTTTAAATAATATTCTTGTAGGAGGAGAAAAATTTGCAAATCAAAACGCTAAAGCTGATCTTTTCATTGCAAGACTTACTCAAGGCAGACAGGCGTTCTTAAATGATTTTCTTATCCCAGAAATGAAGAGAATCGCAAAACAAATGAATTTGAAAAACTATCCTATTCCTTATTTTGATAGGATTTCTTTGAAAGATGATTCAAATATGTTGCGCATTTATAACAGGTTGATTGAGCTAGGTGTTCTTACGGCTGAAGAGGGTCTTGAAGCTATTGATTCAGGAAGACTTCCAGATAAAGAGAGCTCTTTGAAGTCTCAAAAAGAATTTACCAAATTAAAGGAAGATGGGTTATATGAGCCATTAATTGGGGGAGGCATGAAAAACGATGAACCTGGTCGCCCAGAAGGAACAACTCAAGATCAATCGAATAAATCGCCAGTGGGAGAGGGAGAGCAGTCTAAGGCTCAATTCAGTTTAACCAAGGTGGTTGAAAATGTGCGAATAGCTGATGGTCTTTTCAGTAAAGTTGAAGCTGCGCTTAGGAAATACCATAAGAAATCTAGGCTGAACAAAGCTCAAAAAGAAGTTGCGGCTCAAATTACCCAGCTTATCATCGCTAATGAAGATTCTGAAAATTGGGAAGAGTCAATTGAAACCTATATAAAAAGCCCTATCGACAAAAACCTAGATAGAATTCACGAAATCCAAGATATAGCCGTGGAACATCAAACAGATGAGTATCTAGCCAGCATTTTATATTCGAGTAAGGCATAAAGGTATGTATGGCAAGAAACAGAACAATTTACAACGTCCAAGATTTATTCTTTGGTCTAGTAAGTGGAGAAACGAACCTACCAGACGTGAGTGGTCACGAAGTTCTCAAACGTATTCACCGAGTCCAATCGGTAAATTACGATTTCAATGTGACGAGAACGGACATCGGTCTATTAGGTAAGTCTAGTTACGACGAAAGTTTAATAGCTTCTCCTCCAGATATTTCTTTGTCTTTTTCTTATTTTTTAGAGGGTCTAACTAACGAGAAAAAGATTGGCTTTAATGTTTTAACAAGCGGCTCTTCTACCAATCCAAATAAAGAGTTTACTTATAATTTTGTTAATGGCAATCGCGAACAAAATATTTATTTAGCTGTTAATAAAGAAGATAGCGACGTTCGAAACACCGCTACTGATCCCGCAGAAATACCGGGCCTTATCAGTTCGGGAAGATACTCTGAGTTGGGTCATCCAGACGCAACAGGGATGGGGCTTCTGGCTTTTCAAAATTGCTATATTAATAATTACGCGCTTGATGTTACTGTTGGCAATTACCCGAAGGTTGATATCGGGGTTACAGCAGATAATGTTGTTTATTATGATACAGCTTTTGGTCTTAAACCCCCAATTTTAAATGTTGAAAAGGCCGAGGTTGAATACAGAGACAAAACGCTTTTGCTCCCCAAAAACTATACAAGAGTTAATCCTTACTTCGATGTAGATAGAACATTCAGGCCGTCTGATGCAGAAATAACTATTACTAAAAGGCCCGATCAAGATGACGTTTTGTTAAAATATGATTTTGAAGACGGGGAAGATTTGAACAATTACGGTGGAGCAGTTAGGCAAAATGTGTCAACCACTTCCTACGGTGGATTAAGGTCTTTAAAGATGACCACCATAAACCAAGGGACTAACGGACGCGGGGCTATATTTTATATGCCTCATGACAAAATGAAAGCTAATGAGTATTATACTTTCTCTGTAGCAATTAAAGTAGACTCAAGTACCCCAAAGAGAGTTTATTTTTCTATACAAAATGGACAAGGCGATAAAAATTCATTATCTTTTAACGTCCTTGCTGATAACACTTGGAGGATTTATAAACACAGAGCAAAGCTAGACCAAATTAAAACTAAATGTTATATTTACATGACAGCTTTATCTCAGGATTTTTACATAGACGATATTCAAATCTACAAAGACGCTGAAAAAGAACCTATTCAATTTCATCACGACTCAATACAGTCGTTAAAAATCAACGTACCGCTTTCTCGCGAAAATATATCCTGCATTGGACACAAATATTATGCAGATAGACCAGTTACGCTGCCTATTAAGAGTTCTGTAAGTTTCGACTTCTTGGTGCAAAATACTCCAACGGGAAATTTTTTAGATAACTTACGAAGAGACGAAGAGTACGACATCGATGTAAAATTCGAGGACGAAAATAACAACGAAGCCATGAAGATAAAAATGTTTGGTACTAAATTTAATGGGGTTAGTTACTCTGCGGCGGTTGGCGATAACAATAGCGCGTCAGCAAACTTTTCAATGTCTAATGATTTTGATTATGGAAGAAATGTAATATCAGCAGAAGGAAGAGGTCTGTTTATTTTGGATTATTTGGTAGATGATAATTTAAACATATTAACAGATGATCAAGGTAATTATATGGTAGACGATGTTCAACACTTATTCTAATCATGCCAGTAAAAATTAGAAATGTACAACTATTGACGCTTGGGAGGTCTGACTTGGGCTCTCTGGGCAATGTTGGCGTTGGTATAGACGCAGTGCAATTAACCACTGGTTCAAACTTATTTGAAACAGCCATATCTAGAATAAACACTAGCCCTCAATTTCACTTAGCGTTAAACGTGGAAGGCGGTACAACTAATACCTCTCATTTTGGAGGCATTGCGTTTACCCAGGGTGCTAGCGCTGACACAGTGATGGCTTCTATCAAGGCGGTTAATACTAGTGTTGATGGTTATGTTGA
>CEUI01000013.1_pt1 | contig 12270 bp, 6 predicted proteins | sample 531411 | NCBI WGS metagenome assembly CEUI01 (sample SAMEA2622841, study PRJEB7988) | marine metagenome | isolation source: saline water (ENVO:00002010), including
CGTACCGAAAGCATTAAAGTGTCACGGGATATAAAGGGTAAAACTTATACTATTGACCATTCTTATTCTGTAAATTTTGGCAGCGATTTTGATTTAGTAAGTAGCTATCCTGCATATGCTGATGACCCAACCTACAAAAGCATTGATGGGAGATTGGCGCTGGCAGAAAAAGAAGCTAATGAGCGCGTAGCATTTGATATAACTAATTACAATGATTATATTGATCTAAGCCCTTATGCTTTAGGTAGTGGTTTTGATTTAACTAAAATCAATGATTCATGCAGTGGAGTTTTCACTACCTCTAACAACTCCAAAGATTATATAAACGGAAATTATAGCCTTAGTAAGCAAACGGTTTTACGGTATACTGGAGTAGACCTAGACCCTGACGTCCCCCCTTACGAAGTTAATTATAATCTTTCGTGGGAACAAAAAAGAGCCCAAGACTCTAACGATCAAGATGTTGTGTGCGTAGGAATAACCATGAATGGAAACATTACCGCCAATGAGGGGTCCGTTCCTAACTGTAAGTCAGGGGAGGGAAGTATTGGGCCCGGAGACATTGCGGAGAGTGGATTTGCCGAGTGGGTCAGTGGAGAGAATCCCACCGGCTTACAAAGAGCGAAAGAATTTTTCAATGCGATAAAAGATAATCTAGCTCTTCCTAATGCCTCTAGCTATCCCTTGATTGACAAAATACTAAAATATAGAAAAAGCGAGTGCGTTCCTTCAGTGGATAAAGGGGGTAAAAATGACGGGAGTATTGATTTTGAGTTTGAAATTACTACATGCCCCGACACCAGCACTGGAGATGGCACTCAGTATGAGCATTCCGAAAGTACGAGTATTAGCTTTTCTCAAGGGGGCTGCGCTGGCACCGAAAGAAGGATTACGGAAATAACCGTTGATGGGACTGTAAATGGTCAATGTTGCGAACAGTTAGCTGCTGATGGTAGCTACCCTAGGTGGAATAATGTAGAGAGCGTCTATAATGAAAAGCGCGCAGAAGCCCGAGGCAAAGGGCCTTCAGGATATGAGGGAAACTATACTTTAAGGTTAGCAAATGAATCTCAGTCTATAAACAAATACCAAGGTCAAGGAGGATATTCCTATACATGGACCGACTCAGAGAAAGATCAAAATTGCGAACCTTCAGGCCAGCTAGGATGCAATACTAATTACGTGGTTAAAAATAAGTCCACCGACGAGCCTTCGATAATTCGTTATGTCAATACAGTAACAGCAGCCGGCATAGTATCCCAAGAAAAAGGTAGAACCCTTCCCCGCAAAAGCGCCTCAACTAATATTGAAAACGACGGAAACAAAACATTTCCATTAACCATTGATTCTGTTATGGAAGAGGCTAAATGTCAATTAAATAACATAAAGCCCGACTGTGTGATTGACGCCTTGAATGTAAAAATAACTAAAAAACAAAAAGAGGGAAAAGACTCTTTGTCTGTAGATGCGTCTGTGGGAGGGATAAATCTATGAGCTTAATTACGGTATTTGGCGTAAATCCTTTTGAGGGTCAATCTGATCCTTATGTGGGGATGGACTCCTCAATAACCTATGATGATAGCCCCCAAGGAACGGTCGTCAACACTTACAGCCTTAATGGAGTACTGACGGGGTGTTCGGTGGAGGAGCTAAGTCAACTCCGCGATGATTTAGTGGCAGCTTTTGACTGGAAGGCTAACACGGGAATTATTGAAAACATAAAGATTGAAGGTGTAGTAGAAGCTAGCCCCGAGCGCCAAATTTTACCTACCAGCCTCTCCTTTGACGCTAGTACTTATATAGGGGCTCTGCCGTACAGCATGGGCCTCGATGTGTTTACGGGTTTTGAGGCTTCGGAGAAAGATGACCTTTATAATAAAACCCATACTGTAAACACGAGTATTGCGGAAGATGGCTGTATTACAATAAACACTACTTTAAGCGTGGAGCCTAATGCTAATTTAGGTCATTGTGATGCTATAGAAAAAGCTAATGAATGGATTAGTGGCCAGCTGGGCACAGCTAAACTCGGGGCCATAAGTATGCAGACAACCTATGAGCTGTTGAATGAATCCATGGACATAGACCCGAGGGGGGGAGGAATATCTTATAGCCGGAGCGAATCTAATTGCCAAAATGGAGCTAATAATACCGAACAAGGGATTCCGGGAAGACACTTTGCGTATTGCATAGACACTGACACGGAGCAGGCGGGGTGCCCAGAGGCCTGTCAGGTCTTAACTAAAAATTATAGAGGAGAAGTGTATGATACTGGGGCCAGCATCACTGAGTTAGTTACTGACATTAAGACCCGCTTATTCCCTACCATGTCTGGAATAACCAATTTCTCTGCTAATTATGACGAGAGCCAATCAAACGTAACTTTTGAAGCTACGCGGCAGGAGAAAGCTAACGGGGATCCGGTAAATACCCCGCAAGATCTCGTGGTAAATGATTATACCCTTAATATAAATACTAATTACGATGATCCGCAGGCGCCCGTTTTGGGCTCGGTTAATGGCCGCGTAGCCATACTTAATCCTACTGAACGGCACCCGTTGGAGGTAAATACTTTATTTACCCCGTCATCAATGATAGATGTCGCTAAAGCGGTATGCTCGGGCGCTACCAAGCTCAACCAACAAAGCGTTACCTATGATAACGTAAAAGGTGGAATTAATTATAACTATGGTTTTGCTGCAGCAGAAGGCCCCGACGATGGGGTTCCTAGCCTCGAGGGGGTGAGTGGTCTTTCGGAGTGGACTGTAGATTACACGCCCCCATTAAGAAAACATGACATAATTCCCAATCTTAATTGTGATGACATGATTTTAGATTTAGACTATGATGATCGGGGCTCCATTTCCATTAATGTAGTAGCCGTAAGCGGCTCTGGATATAATTATGAGGAGGTAGCGACCCAAAAAGCTCAAGATTTAATAAATACCATAGCTAAAAATCGGGAAGAATTGCAAGTCACTAAAGATCAACTAGATACTGAAGCTGACTCAGCGGTATACAATTACGCCGCGACCTTTAAGGGAGCTTCAGTAGTAACCGAGGGGAATAATATAGGAGATCTATTATAATGTCTGTATTTTCCATAAATGAGACCCTAAGTGGTTTAAATATAACGGGATCATTAAAAATTTTATATGATTTTTCTTCTTTTGATGGCGTTAACCAAATCAATTCAGTATCCTTAGGAGATCCCACCTATTCGGGGGAGATAGTGAATGGCAATAGTCAATTCACCGGACATAACTCGGGGTCCGGTTACTTTACGGATCAATATATTAATATTCCCAACGGCACCGAAATAACGAGCGAAAACTGCACTATATTGTTTTCCCAAGAAAAAACTGGGGTAGGGCCCGGTACTATTTTTAGTAATTTTAATTCTCCTTCTGGGTTTGAGTTAGGGATAACCGCCGCTAATAAGTTTTATTATAAAAATTCAGTAGATGGAGCCCTCAATCATGTAACCTTAGAAAGTTATGGTTGCGATAAGAATCTGTATGCATTCACTATGGGAGAAAATGGTGGGGGAGCTCTTCGGAGGCTGGATTTTAAGCAGCGTCAAGAGACAATGTTTGCTTTAGGGTTTACTAATGCGGGAAATGATGCATCGCCGGAGGGGCAACGAGCGCCAGTAAAGTATTATGAATTTACAAAAAAGGATATACTGGTCCCGGATTACACTGTGTCTCTGGGAGACAACTGGAAGATAGGAAGTGGGGAATTTCTATATCAAGGATATATGGATTATTTTTTGTTTTTCGATACTGTTTTAGGAGATGACACCCTGAGGCAGATCGCTCGAGCCATCCATGTAGAGACCGAATATATAGATCCTCAAACCGGAGTGGTCAGTGGAAGCATTACGGGGTTTACAACTACACCTTTTGAGGTGACAGGGGATGTGGGTACAGCCCTTTCTCTTAGTGGAACCCAAACTCCCAGCGGGTATTATACCTTTTTATCTGGAACCCCAGTTACTGGAGCAGTAGGGGTGTCCGGGGAAGTGTTTGTGCCTAAAGCTGAGGTAAGCGGAATAGCGGGAACAGATTTAGCAGGCCAAACGATTTATAGGCGCATCACCAATCTGTCTATTACTCATACGTTAACTGGAGGGATGTCTGTAAGCGGGCTGCCTGATTATTACTCTAAGGGGAGCTACTGGGAATTTAGTGGCAATAGTGGAACCTATAACGGGGTAGAGGGTATCGGCCCAGTGGGCACTATTGTAGGAGTAACTGGCTTTACTGTATCCACCCAAACTGGATATACTACTGGTGTAGGAATATCCGTGATCACGGGAGCGACGCAAACCGGAGTTAGTGGGAGCGGTTATAATTTTGAACCTTTAACAGAACCCGATATAACCTATACGGGGACCGGCGGTTATTTTTCAAGCGGGCCCAACGAAGATCCTTCTTATTATGCCTCGGCCTTAAGCTTGATAGGCCCACCGGACGCCGATTATGCGTATGAGCTAATTTATGATATCTCGGGAGCCTCGTCGATAGAAGAGGCGGCATTGGTTCAGCAGAACACGACGTATGGAGTCGAGACCGCTTTTATGACCGGAACAACTCCTCTATCAGGAATAAATCTATACATAAATGGAGTTTCTTCTTTTACGGGAAAAGCAATTTTTGGAAAAAATGAATTCAACTTTCCGACGGTAGCTGTTGAGAGCGGATTCGACACTAATCTGGCAGAGATTTTTACCACTACTACCTTAAACGATAATTCAGAGGTAACCTACGATTTAGTCAGTAATCAACCAAGAGAACACTTAACTATCACTAATACTTCAGAATATAGCAGCATGCCTTTTAGCGAAATAACTGAGGCAGATAATGATATATTCTTTAACGGGGTGAGGCTTTTATCTGGAACCGATTACACTTTTCTGGGGGGCTTTAGACCGCAAGGGGAAATACTTAATGATACAGGAGTTTACTTTACATATCCTTCCTATACAGGGGATCCAGTTCTTTTAAGAGAGACCGGATTCTTAAGCGAGCCTTTTTCGGTAGAGGGGGACGAAATTACGCCTTATGGTTATGTATTATATTTTAATGGAATAAGGCAGCCTACCAGTAATATAATAGAACATGGAAAAACCTGCGATTTAATAACTGGTACTTACAAAAATATAAATTCTAAAATTGTGTATCAAATGCTAAATGGAGTAACCCAAGAATGAGCTGCGAAATTCAAGAGATAGAGGGGGTCACGATTAACGGATCCACAAAAGCTTATGGAGGTGCCCTACAGTCATTTTCTTTAACTATGGGAGGGCTTGCTAGCCAAATTAAGGCTACCGCTACCCTCGTAGGTGCAAGCCAGCAACCTAGGTCCGGAGATAGTATAGTAGTTAACATTGCACGCAGGAATTTTAAAATGCAAGTGGGGGGGTATGATGTTAAGAGTGATGGGGCCGGTGCCGATCAGATGACTCTCCAGCTTTATGATACATCTAACATTTTTTTAGATAATCACCATATAGTGTTACAAGAAGAGGTTCCCAAGGAAGGAGGTGTACCGGGTAATATAAGTGTACTGGGTATAAAATATGGTCCCCTTCCCTCTCCCGACAAAGCGGAAAACGGTATAATCTCGGCTGAGAGTGATACCGAGTGGGGAGATTTAAGGCATTGGTACGAGCAAGAAACTCCTGACTGCCGAGAGGAGGGAGAGGAAGAGAAGAAAGCGCGCATTGATCAAAATATCGCGGGAGCTCCCGGAAAAACGTTATATCCGGCCACAGGAGGACCTATTTATGACGTTTTTGGTTTTATACGTACCCATACTCTGGAATCACTACTCAGCTCCTTGGGCGTAATGGGGGGTGGCAATCAGTTAGTGGGAACAGACTGCGATTATAAAGGAAGTTTGCGCGATGTAATTACCCAATATTGTAACAACATGGGGTTAATAGCTTGGTGGGATATGGAAACGGAGAGCGTGGTTATTAAAAGAGCTAATAGCGTCGAGAATGGATTTGCTAAAATTTCCGCTATAAGTGATCGCTGTGAAATTCTTTCTTCATCTCAATCCGTAGATTACACTCCGACGTTAGGTCGAGGGGCGCTGGGCTCCATTACTTCTAGTTTTCAGGGGGAAAATCAAGGGAGTGCCGGAAGAGAGCCTAGTAAATTCCTTAATGCTACTTTACTGCAGCCAATATTTAAGTACAAAAAATGTAGAAACAAGGGAGCCGGTGATAATAAAGGGGCACTCACGGTATTAAAATTCGACGACGCAACAAAAAAAGCTATACAAGCCGCAGTAAACCCTAAGCTTTTTGCAGCATATGCTCTTCAATCTGCCCTTTCGGCTGCACCGGAAGCGCCTGTTCACGCTAAATTAATGGCATCCTGTGCGACTATCTGTCCAAAATTCGAAGTACAAGGAACAAATATTAAACCTACCCGAGAGTGCGATGCAGGAGAATGGGCTAATTTATTGCCGGAAGCCGGGCCGATGGCATTTGCGGGGAATAGTTTATTAAGGGACTATTATGAGGTGGACCCCGAGATAGCGCGAACCTGCGGAGCTTTTCTGACACCAGTTAAAATTGGGTCTTTAAACGCATCGGGGGACGAGATCGCAGTAAGGCTGTGTCAGCAGATTGTGGAGGTTGCTAACGCTGACGACGATCCGGACGCACCTCAAGACCCTAAAGCAAAAGATAACGCCCCTAAAGGATGGAATAACAAAGGAGATGCCGACCCCAAAAAAACGATGGGGGACTTTAAATTCGTCCCTCACGCTGACAAGGGAAAAGCTCTGTGTACGGGGAGCTTTGAAAGGGGAAGTATAGTTCTTCATCAAAACCCCTATTTTGACAGTATTCTTGGAACGGGGGGTTTAGCGGGGGACAATGATATATTAAGAATGTATCTTTTGGCTATCCAAAAATTTAGAAATAGATTCTATGTAATAAAAGAAGGTGATGAAGAGGATGGGTGTCCAGCTCAGAGCGTAAATGTAAAAGGAAGAACCTATGGGTATTATATAACTTCGGAAACTCAAAACGCGCCCGTTTCATTTAAGCCAATGGAAGGCTACAAGGTGGTGTCGGTTAATCCTTTTGTGCCCCTAGGAGAATGTTCTTGCGGGGAGCTAGTGGCGTTAGCCCAAACCCTCGCAATGATGTACCTGCCTCCGGGAAAGAAGTTAGCTGAAGTAATGGGCTTAAGGCCAGATCCAGACAACCCAATTAAGGCACTCCAAGACGGCTTTAGCGGAGGGGCGGTTATTGACTTTATTTATGCACTAGAGTCTGATTCCGAAAAACCGCCCCCCGGGGAAAAATCCGGACTTGAATTATTCTTTAATGGAGATGGAAATAAAGCCAAGCCTGTAAGGCGCGCCAAGAGTTTAGAAGAAACGAAAACAGTGGTAGGTCCGGATGGAGAAATGGTGGAGAAAGAGGTTCCTCAGTTGACAATGCACTTATTGGTGGCGGACCCCCCAGAAGCGGAACTACAAGATGTTCCTCAAATAGGGTTTATGGCCAACGCAGACCAAAGAGAGGCAGTTGCGGGGGCCGCAAATTTAGGAGAATTTCAACCTCAAGAAGTAATTGCGGGGCCGGCCATGAAGGCGGCAAACGAGTTGGTTATTAATTTATCTTCCACGTTGGGTGGCAACTGCCCGGGTTTGGCAAAAGTTACCGATAATCAGGACCCAAATCAAGTGGCCCTGATTCTCTGGGGTGTCAAGGAAACCGATGCTAACGGTGGAGTAATAGATCTTAACGGAAACATTCCGGAAGGATACTTTAAGGACGTAAACAACGCCGCAGTGTTTGCCAAGGACGCTCCTTTTATTCCCGCCGCATCCTTAAATGCTCCTGATGCTAGTGAGTTAAGAGTATGGTATAGGGTAAACGGGGCTGATAATTCAATTAATTCTAATCCCGGTGAATTTTCAATTAATGGGCTTATTGCTCCGGTAACTAATTGTTGGACCTCTAAGATAGATTTTGGGGTTTCTGTGAATGCGGCTGACGTGGGACAACAAAACGCTCCCGGCAAGTATAAGGCAAATGCCAAAAATATGGGAAATCAGTATAGTTATGTAAATAGATTAAGAATGACCTCTAAGCTGTATCAAAAATTAGGAGAAGTAGCCACGGCTAAGTTTAGCACCTCTGAAAGTAGGACTATTAGTTATGTTGCCACCAAAAGGTTCACCCAGCAGGGTTTTGAGTTGCCCGATATGGCGGATGGCTTAGAGTCCTTATCCTTTAGTTTAAGTGGCACGAAAACAGAAGTGGGGATTACCGTGGGTAATTCTGTAGAACAGGAGGCCTCCAAGAAAATGTACGAAAGAATGGTGCAATCTCCGGGCACTCTCTATAGGCCCGGTTCGGTTATGCCGGATAGTTTTATGCAGAACACCACTCCGAGATTTCAAAATTTCATGAAGGGCAGATAATGGGATCTTACGCTACACAGACTGGAAATTTTGACTATCAGCTTTCTTTTCGGCAAAATACGGGGGTACACAATTGGGTATTTTCTCTTACTTATGATGAGGTGTCAACTACTTTATGGGAGTCTCCCACAGAAGAGCAAATTATCAGCGGCGGGACGGGCATATCTGAATCGGTGGGATACAGTAATGGAACTTTGTTTTTAGGAGACCCCTCGGGGGGAAGGGTAGAGGTATATCAGAGCGAGATAACCACACAGGGAGCCTTTAAGGGGAGTTTCAGCAAAGTGAATAGGGTTTATCCTTTTGGGGCGGGTACAGCATCGGGATTTGGGTCCGCGCTTCAGGCTCTGGAACATAGCTGTATAGTAGGCGCCCCACAAGCTACTTTTGGGGACAACTTGGAGGCGGGAGCTATTTTCTATTATAACTTTACCCAGACTGGGCTTCAAGGGGCTACCGGTACAGGAGCATGGGGCCAAAGTTTTTTTGTTAGTGGAACCGAGGCCAGTGGGGCTTTTGGGTGTGCCTTTTCTAGTCGATTGTCTAGCCTAACCCCTATAGTAGGTGTGGGCGCGTCGGGCGAACTGGAGGGTAGCGGAAGATCCTATGTATACAATGGGTTAGACGGAAGTAAGATATTTACGATTTCCCCTACCGGAGTAGGTGTGAGTCATTTTGGAAAATCTCAAGGGGCCTGTCTTGCTGACGGATTAGGATGCGTGGCGATTGGATATGAGCAAGGGGGGCTAGGGAAGATTGATATATATAAAGAGGCAACCGCCGGAAACAACGATTACGCCTTCTTTCAGACGCTAGAAGGAGCCGACTCTTCTTATGGGGCTACCGTGCAAGGTAGGGGCTCTACCCTAATAATAGGGGCTCCAGATGCAGGGGGAGAGGGGGCGGTTTATACTTACCCCTTCAGCGCGGAAAGCGGAACTTTTTATTTATCTCAAACAATTCAGGCGGAAAATATATCAGCCGGAGATCATTTTGGAAAAAGTTTTGATTTTGGAGATTCAGTGGCCGTGATAGGCTCAGATGCAAATTTTGGAAGTGCCTATATATTTGAACCAAGCGGTTCTCTATGGGAAGAGAAGTCGCAATTTTCGGGATCGGCAAGTTCTATAGATGGGTCGTTTGCCGGAAAGAGCGATGGGAGTAAGTCTCTCGTTTCTGACGGGAATCGGGCGATTGTGGGAACCTACGGCGAAAATGATGCTTACATATTTACTACTGGGCTCGATGTTGGGGTGGACTATAGCGGAGTAGCATTTAGTGGAAACGGGAATAAGATATATGATTCAGATGGGAACTTTATATATGGGTATGGAGCGGGAGACATGTGTGTTATAAGCGGTGGGGTATTTACGGGTGGATACTATAGTATTTTTATAAATGAAAATTTATGCGTCTCTCGATCCCCACGAGAAGCGGGAGTGGGATTAACGGGCTCCCTTAACAGCTGGAGCGCTACCGGGTTGGATCAAATGACCCACTATTTTCTTAACATTTGGAATTAGGGACATTTACTGTTTCTTTTTCAAACACATTGACATTGCTCACTTCATGCCATTGGTCAAGGTCGTTACTAACATATACTTTAAATTTAGTGGGCATCCCGAGTTGCAGCCCGGGACGGGAAGAGGTGAGTATTTTGGTCATCTCAATGGGCTGAGAAAAGTCTATAATTATACTATGGGGGAACTTATCTTTAGCGTTAGGGTGGCTTTGCCAACTGCCTTCGGGACGAAGAAAAGAGGAGGCCTTGGCAGTAGCACACTCTGAGGAGACCGATATGATTTTTGGAAAAGCAGGAGGGGTCGGGGTGACTTTACATTGCTGTAGTGCTCCATGGCCATCATAGGACTCCAAAATCTCATACTTAATATATCTAAATAATGAAGGCGTGGTGAATTTTATGACGGAGTCATTCCATGCTCGCATTTTGGGGGCAGAGAGATCACTAACCATGCGATCTATGTCTATGTGCGGGTTAGTCTCCTTGAAATGAGTGACTACATCATCTAGGGGGAGGTTCAGTTCCAGTCTTCCGATTATATAGTTGCGTATGCGATCCTCAATTATGTTAGGATATGGAATGCCAGCTGGACGGTCAAATCGATGAAGCCATTTTAAAAATGGAAGACACCACACCCTTCTTCCGCTCTGGAGATATTTTTGATGTATATATCCCTCCTCACCCCCGAACCCTTCGAATTTTTTATTAAATCCCAGCCACTCTTTAGTCTTGGTTAGGAAAACCCCTAATCCATGCATCGGGATTTCAAAGGGTTCATCGCCAAGATTCGCGCTATCCTGATGAGACCAAATCCCAAACATATTATCTCTCCACACGGGGTCCATGTGAGTAACAAGTGAGGAGTGGTCAAGGCCGTCATATATCATAGGGCCATGAAAGAGATCTTTACTACCAGAATGCTCACTTAAAAATTTTAAAAGTTTTTCTATAGTCGAGGGCTCAAATAAAACATGAGGGTCAATGCTCATGCAAAATTCCCCTTGGGCGTTTTTAAATATTTGGTTGCGAATTGCGGTGCTCGTTATCTCCTCAAATGGAATATATTTAATACAGCCAGTAGCCTCACAAAAATGTTTAGTTGCTTTTCCTTGAGCGCTCTGGGGGTTATTGTCAATAATTATGAACTCTAATTCTTGGGCTACGTGCTGGGTGTTTAGGCGTAAGGATTGATAGGTAAAATATACCCCATCAAAATCATCATATACAGCTGAACCAATAGTTAGTTTTTTCACAGTTTGTAGCCTACCATAAAAAGGAAAAATTGTCCAGCTTAAAATTTATAATTAAAATACTCAATATCTTCTTGGTAAATTTCGCCAACTTTATCTCTTAGGGGCGCAGTATAATGAGACGCGTAGGGCTCTGGGTCTTTTCGATTGTGAAAATGGGGAAGAGCTGTATCCTGATCGGGAGCTACGGTATTTCTTATTTTTATCCAGTCTTTTTGGATGCTTTCATATTTCCCGATAAAGTCCATATGAATTTTATTATCTAGTTTAAGCAAGGGCAACATTGGAAAAAAATGAATACGTTGAATATCCCCGAAGCCGTTGATGTAAGGGCGCTCAACAGAAGAGCCCCATGATATATGGGGAAGGTTGCTTATTTTACGCTTTTCTTTATGTAAAATATTTATAAACTTTTCAAAAGTATTAATGCCTTGCTGTTTTAATTTGATGTGAAAATCCCAAGCGGAAAAAGCCCTATCCCATGGGTTCCTAACGAAGCACCACTTATAGTACTTCTGGAAATTGAAAGAGTGATGGTCCGAGCGGGAGCGCATATATGCGTCTCGTATAGTAGAATGACCTTGCCCTCGGCACCACGAAACCGATTCCATTGAGGTTCCTGCACATTTGGGAATGTGGATAAAAATAAACTTACGATCATGGTCTATGCAGCTCATTTTATTCTCCAAATTTATAGTTAAAATCTTGAATATCTTGCGCATATTTTTCTCTAACTATTTCGCGCGTTTCGTTATCGTAATATTCCCAATAGGGTTTATGTCTGGTTTTGCCGAGATGCGGTAGGGTGGGGGGCACAAGACCTAGGTGGGTACAGACTGATTGGAAATCTTGGTGAAGGTTTTCGAATTTGCCAATAAAATTCATTTTTAAATTTTTATCCTGAATGAAATCCGACTGGGGTCTACAATGCCCTCCGTATCCATCTTTTTCGGCCCACTCACAGACCATTTTAATTTTGTCCGTAATAGTAGGACATGATTTAAAAATAAGCTGGATATGGGGGCAAAAACATTCAGATAT
>CEUI01061427.1_pt1 | contig 12255 bp, 9 predicted proteins | sample 531411 | NCBI WGS metagenome assembly CEUI01 (sample SAMEA2622841, study PRJEB7988) | marine metagenome | isolation source: saline water (ENVO:00002010), including
TCTATTCTGGAAACAGAATTTAAAGGAGCTCTACCTGTTTATAAAGGTAATGATATACCCAAAGGTGTAAATCAAGCTTTGCAACTAATCCCAACTGGAAGCGTATTGCTAGGATATAATGCGACTTCAGAAACTAGGGAATTTTCTATTACCGTAAGATTTATATTTGCAGAAGTTAATCTTAGAGAGGCTGTAATGGATCATATTCTAAGATATGTATCTCGCATAGAGGCACTTATACACGATAATGTTTCGATGAGTTATACTAATGAAAATTCACAAACAGAAAATGCTTTTAATTGCAGGTTTGAAAGCACAACATTAAACGCTGATGAGGAATCTGGAATTTATATAACAGAATGGGAATACAAATGTCAGCATTTAGGAAATGTAAGCTAGGGGGATTATGAAAGTAAAATTAAAAAAAGGAGAACACTTATCATCTATGGACAACTATTCTGGTTTGTCGTATGATGATTGGTTAGCTCTAGAACAAGGGAAAACAATAGAACTTCAAGAAATAAACAAGTTCATTAAAGACAAAATAGAAAAAGTAGGTGCTAATAAAATTAAAAAGCAACCTAAGTCAAAAAAGGAGGAAAAATAAATGGCAAATGCAGTATTTTCACCAAAAGATTTTAAAGCTTGGGTGATAGAAGAAACTACAACAGGAACAGCACCAACACTTACATCAGGTCTGTATCAGCTAGATGTGGACTCAGTTTCATTCCCATCTTTAAATGTAAATCAAGTTGCTTCAGTAAGAACTAACACATCACGAGTTGCTCATGTTAATGATTTCTTTCAAGACAATGATTATAGAGCAATAGAAATATCATTATCAGGAACATGGCATAAAGATGGCGGTCATGCAATGTTATTGCAAAGCGTTTGTGCTGACGCATTAACACCTGATTCTGTTGCAGATGTTACAGTATCAACTACGCATACAGCTACAGTAGGCAAATATGGAGAAGCTGAAGCTAATAAAACATTTACTTTAGTTTTAGATTCTCCTGATTTAAATGACGCACAAAATATAGTTTTAAAAGGATGTCTATGTACATCTTTTACAATAAATGCAGATATGGGAACTGACGGAGGGCAATATAAATGGAGTGCTACAATAAGTTCAGGCAGAGTTCCTGATCTTACAGAGAATAGTGCTGCAGCGGGTAGTGCTTATAGTGCAACTAGTGTAAATATGGCAGATTTAGATGTTTCTGAAATTAAAGTTGCAAGCAAGACCCCTATATTATCAGCCTTTAGCGTTACAGTTTCACATCCTGCTGTATATACAGGGGTAGCAGAGGGAGCTGGATATGCTTGCTTTGGTAGAGGCGAAGAAGTAGAAGTAACAGCAAGTGCTACAGTTAAATTAGATAGTGCTACTATGGAGTTACCTAGTGAATTTGACACACAAACAGAGCATGACAACGCTGACTTACTAACATTAAACCAAACAACAGATACAGCTACATCAATAGCAATTCCATGTGGAATAATGACTAATGTAGCATATAATGAAGGTGATGTAATGATGTTAGATGTTGAACTAAAAGCATTAAATAATGGTTCTGACGCTGTAATAACATTTGATTTAGCATAATTAAAATAAGAGGGAGCTTATGGAAATTAAACTTAAAAGTGGTCGAAAGGTCAAGGTTAAGGAGATAACCTTAGATGAAAGAGATAGCTTGTTAGATTCAATAGAATACACTTTTGATAAAGATGGAAATATATCTGGAGTAGGAATGATGCAATCAACTATGACTAAATGGATTAGGATTTGTGTTGATGGTGATACTTCTGATAAGGCTTTATTGAAATACTCATCAAGTGAAAGAAGTGATTTGTTTGTTAAATTGCAATCTATATTTTTAGCGGGGGAAGAAAAAGCCTCCAAGTAGAACTTAATGTTTTAGGGATGGGCTGTGGAGGCTGTCCTTATCATGAATTTCCCTATAAAGCTCAACCTCCTATTTTAATTGATGGAAAAAGAGAGATGAGAATCTTTGAATCCAAAGAAGATGTTTGGGAAATAATTGACTTATTAATAGAGGAAGTACATGAAAATAATAAAAAAGGCAAAGAGTTTGATATGGCACAATCCATTAATGCTCAATTGCCTTTTTTTGCATGTAAGAATATAGTTTTTGATAAAGATATACAAAGAGATATACAAAGATATGTATATTGCAGAGACACTAATGTACAACCATATAGAGGTGCTTATGATGAGCAACCAGCTTTATGGATAGATAGATACTTTATAATTAAATCTGCTTTTGCCAAGATGGAAAAAGCACAAATAGACAAGGTAAAAAAAGATGGCACAAGGAAACATTCAAGTAAAGTTTGAGGCAGTTGGTGATAAGGCTTTAATATTAGCTATTAACAACCTTTCTGAAGCAACAAAGAATTTAACAAGTAATCAAGCAAAAGCCGCAGAGCAGAGCAAAAAAGCTGCTATTCAATCTAGCAAATTAAATCAAAGAACATTAACATTAACTGCAAGGCTTACAGCACAAAATAAAACATGGAAACAGTTAGGGGTGAGTACCGCAACTGTATCAAAGGCTATGCAGGGAAATAGAGTAGCTATTGAAAAACTTAATATGGCTTATAAGAAATCTACTGTAACTACAAGGATATTGGGTGGTGCAATCTCTGTTGTTCGTTCTAAGCTCCTTGTTTATTCTTTTGCCTTTGGACTTGTGTCAAGAGCTGTTTCAGTTTTAAATAAAGAAGTTTCAGAGTTTCAAGTAGCACAAGGAAAACTAAAAGGGGTTTTGACATCTACTGGATTTGCTGCGGGAAAAACATCAAAAAGTCTTGAAGATATGGCAAACAAACTCCAAGCAACAATGGGGGTTTCAAATACAGCTATTATGGAAATGCAGGGGAGGCTTCTTACATTTACGAATGTGGTTGGAAAGCAATTTGATGATGCTATAAAACTAGGTCTTGATATGTCTAATGTTCTTGGGACAGATTTAAATAGTGCCACAATACAATTAGGAAAAGCTTTAAATGAGCCAGTTTCTGGCGTTACAGCTTTGACTCGTGTTGGTGTTAGTTTTACACAACAACAAAAAGATCAAATAAAAGCATTACAAGATAGTGGAAATATAATAGGAGCTCAAAAAGTTATTTTAAATGAGCTTAGAGTTCAATTTGGAGGGGCTACAGCCGCTATTAACGAAAATGCCACTTCTACATTTGCTTTGAAAAAACTTCAAGGAGAATTTGGAGATGCCTTAAGGGAAGCTGGGTTTGCTGCAGATGGGCTAATAACTACACTTATAGGGTTAGGTAGAATAATTACTTGGGTTGGGCAAAATACCTTTGGAGCTGTTAATGCTGTTACTGAATGGGCTTCCATATTTTTACAAACAGGAAAAATATTCCAAGATTCAATTAAGGATGAGCTTAAATTTATAGAGGTTACTGGAGCAGCTAGCACAGCAGTTAGAAGATTTGATGTTAGTTTTAGAGGTTATTCAGATGCTGTTCAAGAGGCTGCAAAACAAAACAAAGATTTTGTAGCTACAAATGATTTAAATAAGTATATAGCAGAAATAGAGGATGCTAGCAAATCAGAAGAAGAAAGAATTGAAATACTTGGAAAACTTTCTGAGGCTATACTACAAAATAAATATATTTTACAAAATCAAGCACAAATACTTGCACAAGAGGAAATTAAAGCAGAAGAGGAGGCAATAAAAGCAAGAAAGCAACTACAAGAAGATTTTAGTAGCTTTGTAATGGAACAATCTCAAGAAAGAATTGATGCTATAAGATCAGATTTAAATCAGGAAATTGAACTTATAAGAGCTTCAAAAAATGATGAATTAAACCTATTAAGAGAGAGCACAAGATATAAATTATCATCTGATAAGAAAAAAGCTGAAATGGAAAAAGAAATTATAAATGATAAAGCTGCGGCTGAAGAGGCTGCAAGAAAAAGAGCATCTGAAGATGCTGAAAAATATTTTTATTATCAACAGGCACTCAAGGCAACAGAAACTCTTATGAGTGCTTGGGCAGGAGCTGCTTTAGTTGTATCGCAAAAAGGTATATTTGGGTTACCTTTAGCTGCATTAATAAAAGCTCAAGGTGTTGTTTCTGCTGGACTTATTATGGCTCAAAAACCACCTAAATTCCAATATGGGGGGCTAGTTGGAGGAGAAAGACATGCCCAAGGTGGAACAATGATAGAGGCAGAGCAAGGGGAGTATGTTATGAGTAGAAGAGCTGTAAAATCTATGGGTGTAGAAGCTATGAATAGAATTAATAGAGGTGGTGGTGGAGGTAGTGTTAATATTTCTTTTTCAGGGAATGTGTTATCTAAAGATTTCATAGAAGATGAAGCAATTCCACAAATTAAAGAAGCACTTCGTATGGGTGGTGATATAGGAGTTGGTTAATGATTACAACTAATGTTGATAAATTTATACAGGATACAAAGCTAAAGCAAACAAGTGTATATCCTGTTGTTGTTATTAATAGCAATAAAATGCTAGAAAATGAGTCTATAAATATATCTACTGTTAGGGAGAGTATAAAAACGACATCTGAAGATGATTCTGTTTTATTAAACTTCCAAGACTATAATTTAAAAATATCCAATATAAAAGAATCTATAGATATTAAAAATAGAACTATTAAAATATCCAACTTAAACCTAACTTTATCTAATTATGAAGTCGATGGATCTAGGTTAAGCGACAGGCTACAAGCTCTTATAAATTCCAATGTTATTGTTTATTATAAAACTCAATCATGTGTAACCTTAGAGGATTGCCTGCAAATATATGTGGGAGCATTAAGAAAAATAGATTTTGACAGAGATAAAGTAAAGCTTCAATTAGAGGATAATACTCAAGGAAGATTTAATAAAAAAGTTCCAATAGCAAACCTTGGAAATTCTGATTCTGTTTATAATAAAGATTATATCAACAAACCTATTCCTATTGTATATGGATATGTAAATAAAGCACCTGCGATATTATACAAAGAAACAACAAGCCAGTCAGAAGATGAAGATGTAGGAATGATTCTCTATTTAGCACCTGATAATGTTGTAAATATAGATAGTCCTGTTGAAATTAAAGGATTTAGAGCTGCTGGCAACCCTGAACACAATAATTACTCTGTTATGACAAATGACAATAATGTACAGGGAAGTCCATTATTTATGTATAAAGATAATTATCAAAATGTTTTATTTGATTATTTTAAATATGGAAGCTTAACTTACGAGTTTATGACAAATGAGCAATTTAGAATAGATCCAACTAACAATTTTTTAACTATTAATAAAAAGTTTTATTATGTTCAGCCATCAAATCCCCCTGCAGCTAATATGCTTTTGTGTTCAAAGGTTACATTTCCAAGTGATACTAGGATGCTTTCTGGGCAGGTTGCCTCAGAGGGAGAGGTGACTTTTAATTTTACAAATGCTACATCTACTATATGGAATCCTGCCGCAATGATAGACAGCCCGATGATTACAAACGAATATATACTTGCCAATGAAGATTATGTTAATACCTTTTCTCAAATTCCAGAACAAAATATACCTCAAGATTCTTTTGAGGAAGATTCTTGGATTACTGTAAATGAGTTTCAAACACCTTACTTTTCTTTTTATAATTCAGAGGCTTTAGGATGGGATACGGGCATGGCAAATCATCAATGGAAGATTCCTGCTTGGTGTGCTTTGAATGCAGAAAAAATGAATAGAGACTTTGGAATGAAGTTTGTATCTATGCCAACTGCAGATTGGATTAGAAGCAGATTAGAAGATAAATTGCTTGAATCTGGAGTAAAAGAATCTTCTGGCGGAGAGGATATTACTTACGATTCTGATAATTCGTTTTTCAATATAATAGCTGAAGATTATTCAGATGAGGAGAATAGCCCTAAAAGGACATTTGCAAACTCTTGGAAAACATATAATAATTTTGATGGTACTATTCCTGCAATGCAATGGGCTGATTATATTCCTGATCCTTCATCTGGAGATTTCTCTGTATTAGCCTTTTGGAATTTTCACCCCCTAGGCGAATTTACTGATTATGGAGAACCATTGGATCCAATGAGTTGGGCTGCTGGAGATAATAATTATGCACATTTAAATTGGGCAAAACCATTTACACATCTACAATACAAATATGATCCAGTACACAACCCCCAACCTCATGGACATGTAAGCAATTCAAATAGAAGAATACTTAACACAGACGGTTTGGGGGGAGAGTGCACCTTTCCATCTTTTTTATATAGGTTTGATATAAATCCTGATGTTGGCAATTTAAACTCAAGTTACAGTTGGTTAAAACATATATATGTTGGACAAAAAACATCAATAGTAGGTGTGCAAGATTGGTCTAATATATTTTTTATCAACATATTTAATGATGGGACAAATACTCCTTACTTATTTAACACAAATGTTTTTGATTTATCTTCTGATGTTTTCCCTAATCCAGATAATGATATTGCCATAATGAAGCCAACTATTCATCGGGGAGATGAAGGTGATGCAAATCAGGTAAGAGCTTTTTATCAAGCTTTGTGGAATGGTATACCATTTGGAGCTCAAGGGACTAACTTTGGGAGTGAATGTATGAACTCTTTTCCTCCGATGCCTTATTGGAGTAGATATGGTGGAGTTCAAGCGACTGCAGATTTAATGACGGGAAGTTTCGCAGATATTGCAAATGGAATTAACGCAGGTGGAAGCACTTGGGCTTGCTTTTTCCCAAATAATGTTCCGGGTGGAACTATTTTAACCCCAGATCAAACCCAAGGGGCACAAGCACTTGAAAATACAACAACTACAAATTTTGCAGAGTGGTGGGAGTATAATCAATGGAATCCGGGAATAAGGTTAGAAGGCTTGTCAGATGAGCCTAACATTGCAATACAACAAGGAACTTTTCTTCCTCTTGGCTCTAATGCTGATACTAGCGAATTATGGCTTCCAAGCCCCGAAGAGGGGATTGCAGGTGGGGCATTTAGATATGACTATATATTACCTGAGAGCAATGAATGGCTTACAATAAATTCAAGAACAAGCGGTAGTGAAGGAGAGGTTAGATTGTCTTTAGCTTTTCCTCTTGATGAAATTTCAGATTCGGATGCTATTGAATGTACAACTTTTCCCTTTGCTAAATTTAAAGTTTATTTTAACGGGGACGCAGAAGATGTAGATGGGGATGGAGTAAATGAATCTGGACATTCAAATTTTGAAGCAGGGGTAGGATTGAGATTTGAAGTTAGAATGTCTGCAGCTAGACTTCCAGAAGATGAACAAGATTCTCTTGATTCGGATGATGATATTGGAATTGACTTTGATGAGGATGCTTCATTTTTAGGGTCGACTATGGTTCAATTAATGGCTGACGAAACTGAAGCTTTCCCAGAGAATACTGAAAGTGATGTATCTCTAGAAAATCCAATGTTAGCAGATGGGGAAACTAGGGAGTTTTTATGGGATTCTTCAGCTGGGACTATATATTCAGGAAATTATTTTACAGGTGGTCATGACTCAACAACCTATGGAGGTTGGGATGGAAGTAGTCTTGTTATTTCTGATTGGCTTATGCCTGCTCAATTTGATGCTTTTGTTTTATCTATGAGATTAAATGCTGATGCTGATATTACTCAACCTGCTTTTTCACAAATAAAAACTGACATATATAGCGTTGGAGTTATGCAATATACTTTATTTGAAAATGCTTTTAATGGGGATTTTTATATAGATACAGAAGGAAGGGCTAATACCACAACAGATATTGTTTCAAATACTTATAAATATACAGGACAATTGTTTGAAGAAGGAATGGATAAAGCTTTAATAGAAAACCCTGTCGACATAATATATCATTTTATAGAAAAAGAACTTGGACATATTGATATTGTAAATGAAGATAGTATTGCAAAATCAAGACAAAATAATGTTGATATAAAATTAGGATTCTCAGTAACTGAAGAGATAGAATCTAAAAAATTATTAGAAGATATATGTACCAACACTAAACTATTTCCAAAATTTTACTCTGATGGCAGCTTTGGTTTTTTAGATATAAAAAATACATATCAAAAAGATGATAGTCAAGAAATACAGGCAGATGATATTATTAGTGTTGATTTTTCAAGAACGCCAGTAGAAGATATATATACACTTGTAAATGTTAAATACAAGAAAGATTATGCCGAAGATGAACATATTATGCAAACGAAATATTGTGATGGATATGATTTCTTTGGAGCTGGGGATGCTATGGTTTTTGAAGATCTAGAATATGGAGTTGAAAATGGATATTCTTATACATATTATAATTTAGATAGAGAAGATAACATATTGGAATTTGAAGCAGACTATATAAGAGATAAGAATAGTGCTATGGCATTAAGAAATTTTTTATACTTAAATAACTGCAATCAACACACAAAGATAAAGATTAGACTTCCTTTAAAATATTCTATATATGAAGTCGGAGATGTGGTCAGATTCGATAAATTGATTAATGGAATAAAGGCATACAACGAAGATTATACAAAAAAAGTTTTAAGAAATGGTCAATATATATACCCTTATTTTATGATAACAGCAGCAACTAAGTCATTGAAGCACCTAGACTTAGAGCTTTATCAATTGCATGAACTAAAAAGTACCTTTAACGCCGCACAAGGAAGTGTTTCAAGGACAACTGAAATAGAAGGTAATCTAAATATGCTTGACTACAATATTTTAAGCAACTATATAGGTGGTGCTAGGATTAGGTATACTGAAAATCAAAGACAGTTATCAAATCCAACTGGAAATGGGATTATATCTCCTCTGGATTTATTATATATACATTCAATAGTATCCCCATCTCTTCCTGAATTTGAAGAGGGAGAGGACGGAGATTTTGTTATTCCAGATATAAATCAAGACGGAAATGTAGATGTTGTAGATCTTGTTAATTTAGTTAATTATATACTTGGAGAATCTGATTTAGATGATGATGTTATGTTGGCTCTTGCAGATTTAAATCAAGACCAAATTGTAAATGTTATAGATCTTGTTAATTTAGTTAATTATATACTGGGGGATTAATGTCTGTTGTAGATAGATTGAAAAAAATAAAAGAATATAATACAAATAACCCAAAGACTGAGCCCACGTTTGGGAAGATATATGTGCAGGATGGTTTTGTAGAGCTAGAAATGAATGGGACTGCGTTTATGATAGAAGTTGAATATTCTGGAACTGTATTTGTATACCCCTCTCAAAAAATAGGGTACAGATATGCAGTTACAAAAAACAAAATAACTATTTCTAATTTATTAGGACATAAAGAATTTATAAAGAGAATAATTGATTATAGTGGTAATTTAATTGTATCTGGGTGTACAATATTAACATATTCTGGGAAAAAGATAAAGACAACCATAGAGATAGATGACGCTAAAAATGTAATTAACAAACAGCAGACTTTTGCAGAGGATGCTGATGAGGTGTTATTTTATGAAGATTCAAAAAAACCAAAAGTTAGAGTTAGCTCGTCTAGAGGGGTAGGTAAAAAGGTTTTAGAAAATGCGTCTCTAGATCAAAAAGGAAATTTTCAATTACTAGACAAACAAAGAAGAGAACTCTACAAAACAAGGATTGAAAAAATAGTCTCTGCTCTTCCAGTCTCACAGAGAGCGGGAGAAAAAAGAGGTTTATCTTTAAGACCTATACAAAGAGCTGTAAAAGTTGCAACCCCTAATCTTAAGCCTATAAAACCAGCAAAAGGAGGCTATTAATGGGTTATCACAAAGTAGGCACTCCCAGATTTTATGTCGATCAAATTCAATATTTAAAGGCTATAGGGTTTGACTTTAAAAAAGCCTATGAAGATGTAGGATTATCCCTACAATATCAAACTATGATAAATATCCCTAATTTATTTACATTAAATCCTGAAATAAGAGAGTTAATACATGAGGCTTCAGATGATACTGCTGCATATATTCGCATACCAACTGGCTTTTCTAATGATATAAATCTATCAGGAAACAATGTGGGTTATTTTTTATACATATTAAACCACGACTTAAATACTGATAATATCAGAGCTTATAATAGGTGGTATAATTATAATGAGTCTCTTCTAGAAAGTGCTACAGAAAATTCAATATTGAACTTTGATTCGGAGAACAGCGTTATTCCTAACAATGGAAGTTCAATTTATACATTTACTGAAAATCCCCCTGATAAAGATTATTCTTTTCTTGTTTTTTATTTTAAAGACGCAGATAGTACCGCTATTCTTCCAAGTTTTAGTGCAGGTGCAGTTTCTTTTGGTATATACTATGATATGACATATAATGCAGACCTTAGCTTGACAATGGAATTAGATTACAGCGGATATGAGTTAACTCAAAACTTAGAAGGATCAACGCTTTCAAATATTACGCACAATGGAGCTCCTTGGTGGTATGATAGTGATGGAAATAAAAAAGAGCCTTGGGCGATAGGAGATTCTACAGGTTTAGGTAAAAGAAATGGGCGTAGGATCTGGAATCTTAGTTTTTCTTATATGTCAGACTCTGATTTGTTTGCATCAAATTATATGAACAATAATTATACTGAAACAAGTACAAACTATGGCGATAATATTGCTCAAGATGCAGATAATAATGATTATTTTTATTACACTATAGAAGATGACAATTCCTTTCATGCACAAGTATTAAACAAAATATGCTTAGGGCAAAAATTTATATTTCAAGCAGACAACACTAATAATAACCCTGACCAGTTTGCAATTGCAATTTTAGATCAAGATTCGTTTTCATGTGAAAGGGTTGCTCCAAATGTGTATAATATAAATATGACAATAAAGGAGGTTTGGTAATGGCGTATCAGAATATAGGGACACCTCGTTTTTATATTGATTATTTATCCTATTTTTCATCAATAGGAGCTATAAAAAAAATATGGCAAAGACCTCAATATGATGGGTTACTTGAGGGCGACTTTATAGGTTTTGATGCTGTATCATCTACAAAGGTTGGTTCTTTAGGAACAACAAGTATAGCAGAAATGGATGTTGCTATAGAATTTTACGATAATATACCATTAGAGTTTTTAGAAACTTTGAATTTTGGAGGCTTCATAGGGCACAATTTCAATGAAAATTCAATAGAGGGATATAAATTTGGGGTTAGACCTTTCGCTTATTGGAAACACCCTGATTTGACAGATGATGACTTCCCTGCAGGTGGAAATGATAATGTATGGTCTGGAGATTTCTCTATAAACAATCTTAGCGGGGATATTGCTGATGGAGTTATAATAAATACAAATTATCATGAAATACCAGATGTAACTAATATTGATGGTCAAATTATTAGTGATACTATGACATTTCCTAATAGTGGGTTCTCTTTATTTAAAGGAGAGTGGCAAACAGCAGGAATGCAGGCAGATATAACTGACGCTGAAGGAAACTTATATACAAGTGATGATTTTAAAAACCCAAGTTGTATAGGGTTGGGAATGAAATGTTGGGGGGTTAGTGAAGATGGAAGTGAATTTTATCAACCATTTCAGGGGATATGGCACATGAACTCATTTGTTTTAGGCAAGTATTACGACATGCCACAAAGCCCTGAATTAGAAATGACAATGGAGATTGAATATGATGGGGTAAAAAATATAACCACAAGAGGTGGAGCACATTTATCTAATGTATATTATAAAGGATCTCCTATGTGGAAAGGGCACAGACACATCTTCGATGAAAATAATAATATTGTTCCATCAGAATATGAGTCCCCACCATGGATTGTTGGAAATAGCAATGGAATATCAAGAAGGTATGGAAGAAGAGTTTGGGATTTAAGTTTCAATTACTTATCTGAAAAAGATTTATTCTCATCTAACTATATGTCTAATGATTATTTGGAAACATCAGGAACAAACACAGATTATGACAACAATGATGATTTGACATCAGATAACAATAATTTTTATTATAAATTCTTTGAAGATGATTCATTCCATGCAAGGGTTTTAAACTTCATAGGCGGTGGAAAGAGGTTTGTATTTCAGCCAGATAACACAAATAACAATCCAGATCAATTCGCTATATGTATTTTAGATGACAGTTCTTTAGATGTAGAACAGATAGCAAACGGTGTTTATAATATATCTATGACAATTAGAGAAGTTTGGTAAAAATTACCAAAGAGGATTATTTTTTATAA
>CEUI01003837.1_pt1 | contig 12253 bp, 21 predicted proteins | sample 531411 | NCBI WGS metagenome assembly CEUI01 (sample SAMEA2622841, study PRJEB7988) | marine metagenome | isolation source: saline water (ENVO:00002010), including
TCGATTATGAAACAGTATTCTAAAAAACTGGCTCCATTATTTACAAATTATTTAAAGAAAAGAACACTACGAGTAGACTCAGATAGTGGAGATATACCAGACCCCAGAGATACACCAGATTGGGATGAGTTGGTAGTTAATAATATTAAGATTAAAATGATTCATGTTGGCGAAATGTATAGTGAAGATTGGGAAGGTGATAAAGATATACATGGATTTCCATTCAAAACATACAAACAAAGTTCTGATATAACGAAATATATTAAAAGTGTAGTCAAAAGAGGAAAATGAGATTCAGTCAATTCCTTAGAGAAGATGCACTTGAGTTAGCATTACCTACTAATGTCAGGTCTGCAATAATAGACAAAGGTGGTAAGATATACCAAGTCGGAGGCGCAGTTCGTGATGAGATGTTGGGTAAGGTTTCTAAGGATTTAGACCTACTCGTAGTAGGTATTGAATTAAAAGATTTAGCCACACTACTTACACGATTCGGGAAGACCAATCTGGTAGGTAAAGCATTCGGTATCATCAAGTTTGTACCAACTGGTGCCACAGAAGAAATAGACATATCAGTACCAAGGATTGACTCAAAGAGCACAGGAAAAGGACACAAGGATTTTGAAGTCAAACTAGGTAAGGGAATCACACTACAACAAGACCAGTTGAGAAGAGATTTCTGGATGAACGCCATGGCACGAGATGTAGAAACTGGTGAGATTCATGACATAGACAGTAAAGGTCGAACAGACATAGAGAACCAAGAAATTAGAGTTATTGGTTCACGAGCATTTAGAGAAGACCCCTTGAGGATGTTAAGGGCAGTACAATTTGCTGCACGTTTTGATTTTAAGATTGAGTCAGAGACTATGAAACAAATCAAGAAGAATATCAATCTCATCAAGACAGTATCACCAGAAAGATTTCAAGAAGAGTTCAAAAAGATGTTTGAGAAGGGTACACCAAGTATCGGTGTGGATCTTCTGAAAGAGACAGGAATATTGAAGAAACTATTCCCAAAGGCAAAAGGTATATTTCCAGTTGAGTATGACAAACTAGACAAGAAGGCATTTCCTGCATTCTTGGCGGTATTACTCAGAGGACAGAAATCAAAAGATATTCAAAGTGCAATGAAACTGTCAAATGAAGATACTAATGCAGTGTCTGATGTTTTGAAGTATATGGCAATGAGGGATGTTGATTCAGATGTTGGATTGGTTAGGTACATGAGGACTGCCTCACCAAAAGGAATACAGAATGTAAATTTTGTACTCAAGGCACAGAGAAAGATAGACTTAGATTATAGATTGAATTCTATGAGAAGAGTAGGAAAACCAACATCCATGAAGGAGTTGGCCGTCAATGGAAGAGACATGGCCAAGGCAGGATTCAGAGGTAGAGAAATTGGTGATGCACTCACATACCTTCTCGACTACGCAGTTGAGAATGGTAAAAACGATAAAGACCATCTATTAAGTATAGCAAAAGGTAAGTATGGTAAAAGTTGAATCTATTCTAAAATGGAAACTAGAAGGTCCAGTATTGAAAAAGATCAAGATGATGAGGGCCCAGATTCTTAACAAAAACGAAGATGCAGTGGCAATACCAGATAGTGATCTCCATATCACTCTTGCATCAGGGCCTGGTTGGAAAGAAATCAGAAAACAAGCAAAGGCTAGTGACTTTGATGAACCAGAGTTTAAGATAGACATTGAACCTACATTTAAGGTTATGGAACAGGGTGGTAGAAAGTCTTGGTATGTAAGAATGAAGGATCAAAGGAACTGGAAAGAATACGTTATGGATCTGTTACAAGGAACACACGATCCTAGAAGAGTATATCATGTCAGTATTGCCAACCTCACTGGAAAGATAGGGGATTCTATACCGATGGTTGAGGACAGAGATTATAAAGATGAGTACAAAAAATTTCAATCATCAAAAAAGATGAAGAGGTATCGGGCAGAGTTGAATCGGTATAACAGGAGAAAAGGTACTTATGGTAATGGTGACGGAAAAGATGCATCACACAAAAAGGGAAAGATTGTAGGGTTTGAAAATGAGTCTAAAAACAGAGGACGGGCCGAAAAAAGTAGACTTGTCGGAAGTAAAAGGTCAGTCAATGAAGACATTACCAAATCGGATCTGGATCAGATTGAAAAGTATGCGGATAAGTTATTTGCTGCTGTCGGTATTGATGTTGAGTTCACTCGTCATTTTCTTGACAGAGCTAATGATGAAAGAAATAAGAAACCGATTTCAACCGCGGAACTTATCGGTCTTTTTAAGAAAACGTATAAGAAACATGGGAAGAAAATTCCTGCACTAGGACCAGATGCAGAAGCTGTAATCAAGGATATGAGGACAGATATTAACGTACCATTTGTACTAAATATTGACAGGGACGGAATGTTGGATCTTGTTGCTAAAACAGTAATGAGAAAACAAAATTTCAAAACAACTAATATGGAGTTACCAGTATGAGAACTTTCAATGAGTTTAAAGAAATAACCAAGTTCCAAACGGAACCAATCAAACATCAATGAGCGACCCATATCTATCATCCAAGTTTGGGTGAAGTTAAGGTAGAAAGTCACAGTCTCACAGAAGATGGAATAATTGAAGAATACTATGTAACACATGAAGGTGAAGAATATACCTTTGAGGCTAAAAAAGTTCAAGTGACCAAGTTTGAGAGTCATAATCATAGTTCAAAACCAAAGAAGAAAAAGAAATGAAAACTTTTACAGAGTTTAATGAGGGTGTTCTTGATTTTCTCTCTAAAGACAAAAGAGAAAAAAGAAAGAAAGTCAAGGCACGGGCAAAAAATATTGCAAATATTAAGAAGTCCAAAGAACAAGAAATCAAGAGAATGGACACTCTTGCACAGAAATTTGCTAGTCCCAGAGGTGGTTCTGATGAAGAAAAGAAGGAACTAGCAAAGTTAAGATCAAAGCATTCTGACTTTATCAAAAAGAGACAAGACAGAATGAACAAAAAACGTACATAGGGATGGATGATGAAAAGTTTCCAAGAATACCTAGAATACATGATCCAAGAAGGTGTCAATGATCCTGGCATCTTCAAAGCATTCTTTACAGCTGGTGGGCCAGGTTCTGGTAAATCTGCTGTAGCAAGTAGAGTTGGTGCCGGAGGCAGGGGTAGTAAAATGAGTCCACATGGGTTGAAAGTTGTTGACTCAGATCCTGCATTTCAATTACTTTTGAAAAGGGCTGGAATGACCGCCAATCCAGAGAATATTGATTCTCCTGAAGGTCAGGCTCTCAGAGACAAAGCAAAGTCATTTACAAAAAGACAACAATCAACTTTTCTTGAAGGTAGACTTGGAATTCTCATTGACGGAACTGGTAAAGATTATAGTAAAATTAAAAAGATGAGTGATGCCCTTAGAAATATTGGATATGACACTTATATGTTATTTGTAAATACTGCTCTTGAAACTGCCATCGAAAGAGATAAGTATAGAGAAAGAGTTTTGGGTCCAGAGAGAGTTACTACTTTATGGAATCAAGTACAGAAAAATTTGGGTAAATTTCAATCTTATTTTGGAAGAGAAAACTTTATTCTGATTGATAACAATAAATCATTTGAGGATAATAAAGTAATATTGGACAAAATGTTTGTTGAAATTGGTAAGTTGATTGATAAACCACCCACTAGTCGTGCAGCACATGCATGGATGAAGAGTCAAAGACCCTAAATGAGATGAGAATGAAAAAATATTTATTATGTTTCGTCATGTTTGTTATGTCAAATTTTGTTATGGCTCACCCAGACGGAGCCACTCCCTATTGGTATCCAGCAGAATTTATCTATGGATATATCAATGGGTGTTACGAGGCAACAGAACACAATCAAGTCCCATTTACCGAGCACATGTGGCCCGATGATGTAAAAAGAGTCTGTGCCTGTGTGGTCGATGCAATGAGACATTCCTTAACACACGAAAAGATGTTAGACAATGCAACACACAATGAGGCAGTATTGATTGCGATTGGAACATTACCAGTTTGTGTGGAAGAGGTCATGGCCTCCAAAGTTGACAAATCTGAAAATTGATGTTATAATTATTTTATAACAACTGACAAATCTATATTATGAGCATAATCACCGATACAACGTATCTTCTACAGTTGTCTCCAAGACTTGAAAGATTCAAGAAAGTCAGAGACTATCTCTACAACTTCAGATGCCCACATTGTGGAGATTCCCAAAAACAGAAATGGAAAGCCAGAGGTTATGTCTATCGAAAGAAGACAGACCTCTTTTTCAAATGTCATAATTGTGGCATTGGACAATCTGTAGGGAATCTAATCAAAGACATTGATCCTACACTCCATAAACGATATGTTATGGACAGGTACAAGAGTGGTGAAACTGGTAAACGTAAGACAAAAGAACCAGAGTTTCACTTTGAGGCACCGAAGTTCAAACCTAAGAAAACAGTAATACACTTACCTTCTATTGGTAGTCTTCCCAGAGAACACTATGCCAGAATATATTATGAGGGAAGACAGATACCAAACCAGTTCATGGATAAAATCTTCTATGCAGAAGATTTCAAGAAATGGGCCCAGTCAGTTTGTCAGGTTGACTATACTAATCTTACCCAAGGTGAACCTAGACTAGTGATACCCTTTTTCGATGAAGATAATAAACTCATTGGAGCACAGGGACGGGCCCTCAGGGAATCAAAAGTCAGATATGTGACTGTAAAGGTACACGAAAACTCTAAGAAAGTTTTTGGTCTTGAGAGGTGGACAAATAAGGAACCTACATATTTGGTAGAGGGCCCGATTGATTCACTATTCCTTCCGAATAGTTTGGCTATGGCTGGTGCAGATATGTCCGATCTATCATTTCTCAACAAGATAAACACAACATTAATCTTTGACAATGAACCTAGAAATGAACACATCGGCAAAAGAATGTTGGATGCCCTAGAAAGGGGTTGGAGAGTTTTGGTATGGCCTCAAAATGCACCGAATAATAAGTGGGACAGTCGAGCACCTAAAGACATAAACGACATGATCATCAGTGGATTGACCAGTGATGAAATCTTGAAAATGATAAATAAGAATACTTACTCTGGACAGAGGGGTAGGTGGGAAGTGACATATTGGAAAGTTTAACAGTAGATGATGATGGCAATCACTTAGAAAAGATACAGTTACATGAGTTTGGGTTTGTTAGACTCCTAGATGTCATGGGTGATGATGAAGAAGTCGAGAATGCCGCAAGAATTAGTTATGGAGAAGGAACAAGAAAGGTATCACAAACGCGGAACCTAATCCGTTACCTAATGAGACACAAACACACCTCACCCTTTGAGATGTGTGAGGTCAAGTTCCACATAAAACTTCCTATATTCATAATGAGACAACTCGTTCGGCATAGGACAGCCAACATCAACGAGTATAGTGGTCGTTACTCAGTAATGAGTGATGAATTTTATCTGCCTCAGGGTGATTACCTGGCGAAACAATCCACAACAAATAATCAAGGTAGAGGTGAAGCACATCCTAGCAAGGGTGCCTTACAATTTGAGTTCAATAGAGTATTCGATAATGCTCTAATCTCATATCAAACTCTACTCGAAGAGGATCTTGCACGGGAACTTGCACGCATATTACTTCCTGTGGCCAATTACACGGAGTGTATTTGGAAAATGGATCTGAATAACTTTTTTCATTTTGTGAGATTACGATCTGATAGTCATGCACAAAGAGAAATCAGAGACTACTCTGATGCGATGTATGAATTAATCAAACCATATTTTCCTCTATGTTGTGAGGCATTTGAGGATTATGTAAGAGATGCTGTGACCTTCTCAAAACAAGAGATGGAACTTATTAGAGAAGCTATATGGGATGGTCGTGGTGGATTGGACACAGAAAGTGAAAAATTAGGAAAAAGAGAAACAAAAGAATTTTTAGAAAAATTAGAAGTAAAAGGAGAACCAGAATGAGATTACCAACCACATATCAAGAATACATCCACCTATCCAGATATGCTAGATGGGATTACAGTCAAGGAAGAAGAGAGACATGGGATGAAACAGTAGATAGATATTTTGAATTTTTTACAGAGTGGTTGGAAGAAAAACAGGATTATAAGTTAGAAAACGGAGAACGAGTAGAATTAGAAAATGCAGTCAAAGAATTAAAGGTTATGCCTTCAATGAGGTGTTTGATGACTGCTGGACCTGCACTCAAAAAAGAGAATGTTGCAGGATATAATTGTTCTTATGTGAAGGTTGATAATCAGAGATCCTTTGACGAAATCTTGTATGTATTAATGAATGGAACAGGGGTTGGATTCTCAGTAGAAGAAGAATATACCAATCAGTTACCAGTAATCCCAGATGAGTTATATGATACTGACACTACGATCATAGTGGCAGACTCAAAACTAGGATGGGCACGAGCATTTAAAGAATTGATCTCATTACTTTATGGAGGTCACATTCCTAAGTGGGATGTTTCCAAAGTGCGACCGGCAGGGACGCCGTTGAAAACATTCGGGGGTAGGGCCTCAGGTCCAGAACCTTTGGAGGATTTATTCACTTTTACAATAAATACTTTTAGGAATGCAACAGGAAGAAAACTCAAATCAGTGGAATGCCACGACATCGTTTGTAAAACAGCAGAAATTGTTGTTGTCGGTGGTGTTCGTCGCAGTGCTCTTATTAGTCTCTCTGATCTTAATGATCGTGAGATGCGATTCGCTAAGTCAGGAAATTGGTGGGAACATAACGTACAACGAGCACTCGCGAATAATTCGGTTAATTATAAAGAAAAACCAGATGTTGGCACTTTCATGCGAGAGTGGCTATCCCTTTACGATTCAAAATCTGGGGAGCGGGGAATCTATAACGGCCTGTCGGCCAAAAGAACTGTAGAAGGATTAAATGGACGATATTTTGGAGAAGATGGTGAGCCTATACGAAGACGAGCTCCCAGAGAGGACTTTGGCACAAATCCGTGCAGCGAGATCATTCTTCGGTCCCGCGAGTTCTGTAACCTTTCAGAATGCGTTATCAGAAGAGATGACACTCGCGAACATCTCAAAGAGAAAGTTAGAGTGGCAACTATCCTTGGCACATTCCAATCCACTCTTACTGAGTTCAAATATCTCTCAAGAGAGTGGAAAAGAAACTGCGATGAAGAACGATTATTGGGAGTTTCACTCACAGGAATAATGGATAATCCTTTAACGAATGGATCTAAAAAAGGATTAGACAAACTATTAGAAGAACTTAGAGATGTCGCTTACGAAACGAATAAAGAGTGGGCTGAAAAACTCGGAATCCCACCAAGTGCTGCGATTACTTGTGTCAAGCCTAGTGGTACTGTCAGTCAGTTGGTTGATAGTGCATCTGGAATACACGCACGACATAATCCATTCTACATTAGAACAGTAAGGGCAGACAATAAAGATCCACTTTGTAATCTGATGAAGGAGATGGGGTTTCCAAATGAACCCGATGTTACTAAACCAGATCACACAACAGTCTTTTCTTTCCCAATGAAAAGCCCAAAAGACGCTGTATTCCGTATGGATATGAGTGCGTTAGAACAATTAGAATTGTGGAAAACTTATGCCACAAGTTGGTGTGAACATAAACCATCCGTTACCATCTCCGTAAAGGAAGATGAGTGGGTTGATGTAGCGGCATGGGTGTATGAGAATTTTGATGCGATTAGTGGTATATCATTCTTACCTTTTAGTGAGCATGTATACAGACAGGCCCCATATCAAGATTGTACTAAAGAAGAGTACGAAGAGGCCCTAAAGACTATGCCTAAGGATGTGGATTGGGCAGAACTATCAAAATACGAATCACAGGACTACACCATATCAAGTCAAGAATTGGCATGTACGGCAGGAGGTTGTGAAGTAATCTAAAGGAAAAGATGAAAAGTTTTTTCATCATCATTACATCTTTGGTATTCTTTATCAGTTGTACCAAAGATGTTCAAGTCGTTAAAAAAGAGAAGATACCAGAAGTTAAAACTGAAATATTAAGTCCTTGGCCTGAGGATAAAAAACACATGCATATCACCATGTATTTTACTAGGATGGCCCAACAACCAGGCCTAAGAGCAAGGTATCAACCAGAGAATTTGTACAATATATGTAAATGTGTACTAGATACTATAGAAAAATCTTACAATTACCAAGATTTTTTAACAAAGTTTGAGGCGGGTTTGACGGCCGAATCTCAACAAGTCATATATAATGTCACTTATCAATGTTCTATTCAGGAAGTTCAAAAGATGAAACAACTTTTACCTCAGATTGAATTGAAAGATACGATATGAGTGATGATCCTCAATTCAAGGTATCCTGGCCAGAAGGGGTTGAACTCAAGATAGATAGAAAACACCTATTTGAAATGAGAAAAGCCCTTGAGATACAATTTAAGTATATCATATACAATCAGCCAGGATTCAACAAATTTCATTCTCTAGGGAAAACTAGTTTTTATCAACATTTTAAGACTTCCGATGGAATAGACTTTGGAGTTTGCAACTTGTATTGGGATAAAGATGCCGACGATAAAATAGATTATGCAGATAAGGACGGAAACATCATCTCCAAACAAGTTGGTGGATGGTGTGTCCGTTGGCTTACCAAACAAGAGTTTGATAATATGCCTGAAGAGGATAGTGTTATCAGTCCAGAGGGTAAGAGAAAAATTGAGGATGCATTTGAAGAAAAGTTAAAACAGGCGGCACTTGCAAATTTAGAACGATTCCAGAAAGAACAAAAAGAGAAACAAGAACTTATGGAATTGGGAGATAAGCCGCCGAAATTTTTAAATTAGGAGAGTATTTGATAGTAGCAAAAAACGGAGAAGACTATATACTATACGAGATACAATGTGATTATTGTGATAAAGAGTATAGTATAAAGTCAACCGATCCTAAACCAAACCAAGTTGTCGAATGTTGTGCTTTTTGTGGTAATCTCATTGAGGAACCCGCAGAAAGGATTCACGATGACGAAATTGGCTGGGATTGATTATTCATTAACTTCACCTGCGATATGTGTTTGGAAACAAGATGCTGATAGACTATTTGATTTTGATAGCTGTGATCTATATTATTTGGAAACTGCACAACGACTCAAACGGACCAACACTGGGCTTTTAAATTTACATCCAGAACCATATCCAGATTGGGAGACAGAAGAACAACGACATGATCTACTTTCGGATTGGGCAATGAGTTGTATCCAAGGATGTGAGGTTTACATTGAGGGTTATGCATTCGCAACCTCTGGAAAATCTCATGTAAGATCAGTTGCCGAAAATACTGGTTTACTCAAACACAAAATGTATAAGTCAAATCAGCCCTTCACTTCAGTACCACCTACTGTAATCAAAAAATATGCAACTGGTAAAGGTAATGCCAATAAGGAGGCAATGTATGAGGCCTTCAGTGCGGAATTACTCACTCCACCAGACTTGAAAACTATACTAAAACCCAAATCAACCAAACTTACAAGTCCTGTGACTGATATTGTAGATGCCTACTTTATCGCAAAATGGGGATGGGAGGGCTTTGCTGCATAACCATCATTGGAGAGTGTATGAAGAACATTTCAGAACTAATAGCCAAACACGAAGAAATTCATGGAGATCAATCACTGAGAATAACCTCACTGCCCACTATGACAGAATTGAGGATGACAGAGAACGAAAAAAGGAAGAAACAGAAAAGAGATTGGTATCATGAAAACAAAGAAAAAGTTCTGGAACAACAAAAGAATTGGAAAAAGAAAAAACAACAAAAAGAGTGGTATGCCAACAATAGAGTACAACAAATTGATAAGGCAAAGAAGTGGAATAAGGAGAATAAGGGTGCTAGAAAATTAATAACTGAAAGATACAAACAGAAAGGTCAACAATGCCAATGGACATCGACAAACCGCAAATGAAAGAAAGGATTCTAAATTATCTTGATTATATGGATGATAAGGATATGCAAGAAATTGCGGCTCAATTATATAACATCTCCAAAAGGAGAGAAGAAGTGAAGAGGAAGAACGAAAATGGCTGAAGAGAACAAATATGAGAGGTTACCAACAAATATGTTACCTCAAGTGAAGGAGCAGATTCAACAAAGAATCGATGCACTAACCAACGTAGTAAACACTCAACAAGAGGCCTTGGAAAAATCACTACAAGGAGTTAGAGATCAATTGAAAGAAGCAGAAAGTGATTTAGAATTTGTAGAATCAAGAATGACATGAATTATTCTTTAAGTAGGTTATTCTGGGGAATCTTTATAATTACAAATTTGACCTTTATTGGTATACACCCTTTGGCATCGGCTATCACCATTGGTATACTTTACGGATTAACAGACCTTGCAAGAGAAAGGGAGGGATGAATATATGGGTAGAATATTGGAAACAAGTTGATAATAGAAATAATAATCATGCCCAGATGAAAGAACAGGCCCATTGGGTAGATCCAAATCCAGAGGATATACGGAAAAGATTTTTTGAAGATAGGGCATCGGCATCCCAATTTGCAAAAAGGATGTTTGAAGATGGTTATCATACAAGAATCAGAACAGACGGAATATGAAAAACATCAGAGAAAAACGAGAGAAGGAGTTCAAACGTATTGTCAGGGATCTATATAAGATGAAACGCAATCAAGAGAACAATAGACAGATAATTGTGTTCGATTATCTACACATGAGAGTAAAACAAATGCAGAAAAAAGGACTACTTTTTGAGATAGAAATACCAGAGGAAAAATGAGTACATATCGAAAAGACCATCCACATTACCAGGCACTTGAGGAAGTCCTAAAACTTCACTTAGAAAGGTATGGTGAACCTTGGGAGAAAAGAGGCCCACTAATCCAAGATATTCTGAATACTTTGTTCAGAGAACCATACAATATGGTAGATTGGAGAGAACAAGAGACTCAGAAAATCAGAGAAGAATGGGATAAAATGCATTCAGTAAATCACGGAATAGATGTAATCGGGGATGAAAGAGACTAAAGAAAAAGTGTACCAACATTACATCCGAGCGACGGATAAAGCAGTATCAGTTTTAGAAGATTCTTTTAGGGCAGAACAACTAGATCCATCAACTACATTTGTAAGGATTGGGGCAAAGCCAGGAGGATGTTCTGGATGGTCATTCCTCATAGAGACTACAGATAAGAAAAATTCAAGAGATGATACCTATTGGTTTGGTAACATAAAATTTATAATTGATAATGTACAGTTACAAACAATCATCGGCTCCCTAGAAGTGGATTATAGAGATGACAATATAGTTGAGCAGGGATTTGTATTTAAACGACTAGGCTCAGGACAAATGTGCGGATGTGGAGAATCATTCACTCCCCTTGGATCAAGCAAACCTTTGGGTTGGGCAAATACCCGATTACCAGAGCTATCAAGTTAGTAATATATTCAAGTATTTTAGGTGCATTGACAGGTAAATTAACATGGGAATGGTGTGTTTATGAAAGTTTATGTAAAACTCAATGGTAAGATTGTTGGTAAGGGGAAAGATATAAAATCAGTCTTTAAACACATTGCTAAAATGTTTAAGGAAGGTCATTCAGACATTAATGTGTCTGGTGGGAGAATCGGGAGATGGCAAAGATAGGAGTGCTCTGTGTACTCTTAATTATGGTGTTTAGTTGCGATACACAAGAAAAACAAACAAAACTTTCATTAGTATATAATCACAATGAACGAAACCTGAGACAAGTTCAAGAAACTCCTGCTCGACATAATATCAAGGTAGAACCAAATATTGCAGAGGCTTGGTTAGACTCAAATATGTCAGCCACAGTAGAAGTACCAGTTGATACTTCTATGCGTGTTGACTACAAAAATTACACTTCAGACTATCCAGATATACATTATGAATATGGATCTTCCAACCCTTTTTATGTCACAAATAATAGCCCAAATTCCCTCACTATTACTATTGCTGTTTCTGTCAATTCTGATTATCCTGTTCAAGAGACTGAAACGATTGATAATGAAACAACTGAATGTACAGAAAACTGTACAGTAGATAATGAGACAATTATTGATAATGTAACATATACAGACAATGCCACATGGAGTGATAATTTTACAAAAGGAGTCACGACAACTCAGACACAGAAAGCAAATTGGAGAAACTTCTGGGATAATCTCTCAGTAAGTGATAATTGGTCATATATATCTGTAGGTCATATTGA
>CEUI01008808.1_pt1 | contig 12235 bp, 22 predicted proteins | sample 531411 | NCBI WGS metagenome assembly CEUI01 (sample SAMEA2622841, study PRJEB7988) | marine metagenome | isolation source: saline water (ENVO:00002010), including
GCTTGAGATTATAGATAGGATCACATGTGCCCATGAAACCACACATATGATTAATGCAGAAATGAGAAATAACCTGCAAAAAAAGGCATTTCAAATAAATAAAATTGGAAAAAAGCTCAATGCATTCTATTTGCCTAAAGGAAATTCCTTTGTAATAGAAGAACCTGATATGACTAAAGCAAAAGTTGCGGAATTTGTTCCAGAAGAATTAAAATGGGAAAGATACCACACATATATTACAAAAGCTAGAGCGTGGAATGATCGTCCACTTTATTTAGTTGATGAATGGTGTGCTTATATCAACGGTGCTTTAGTTGCTGTAGAAGATAGTATAAATAATAGACATTCCGATGGATGGAGCGATGCTGTCTCTGGACCTCTGGAGTTTTCAGTTTATTGCGTAGCTATGTGTATGGCTATTGAAAAATACGATAAAGCATATTGGATTCGTCACGATAATCTTAGAAAGTTTATGAAATGGAACCTAGAAAGATCTTTTAACACCTATGAGATGGGTAAGGACTATAAATACTTTAAATGGGATCAACAAGAAAAGTTTTTAAATAAATTACGTACTAGTGATGCTCATGACGTAGTAGCTATGAGAGACTTCATTCACAAGCACTTTAATGGGATTTGGTTAAATGAACAATAAAAAACGAAGCTATACTATATATGGAAATACTTACGACTGTTATTTTTATAATAATGGTTATGATGAAGGGGTTAGTGTATTTAATGATAAAGGAGATCTACTCTTTAAATTTGATGAGAAAATTAATGCTTCGCAAATTGTTTTCTTACTAAAGGGATACTCTAAAGGTTCTAGGGGAATAACCAAAGTATAACAATGAGGTCTATGATGAAAGAATATCATTTTAATGCTCTAAATCAATATTTAACTACATCATCACATGATCCCGGTTCTATGGAAGATTATGTGTTTTATAGTAAAGAAGAAGCTATGCGTATGGCTGAGAAGATCGGCTTATCCGGCGTTCATTCACATAAAAGTGGAGATGGTAAAACTCTGTGGATGCCGGGAAAAGATATGGAAGAATTTCAGAATTGGTACGAATCACATCAAAACTCTGAATAAGAATTGGTAAGATGCCTAATATACCTTTAATATCTGGAGATATTTCTAAGGGTATTATTGCGTCTATGGAACATGATTCTGATTATTTTCAGAATCTATGTAATAGACTCAAAGAAGAAAACCCTTTAATATATTATATGATTACCGCAGCACAAGAACATAGTAATCCAGACTTTTCTACTGGATATATAAAAGGGGTTTGCACTGCTTATGTATTAATTGAAGCTCAAATGGATGCTGATGAAATGAATGCTAAATGGGGGTGACTTGGATTCGATTGCTAGTGGAAATATTAGCTGCATTGACTGGTTGATCGGTTGGCCAGTATAAAAGCCGATTAAATAATTTTAAGTGCCGAATCAAGTTTCGCACTTGCTGCTTAGGTAGCTGGGGTTGTATAAACCTTATTACCCAATTATACTGATTCAGGTAATTCTGATAGGGACGGCAAACCTAAATTAATATGTCCTGATAACACTAATGTGTTTGACTCAGATAATTCTGATAGTTTTGTTTGTTGTGCGAATACAATAAACTAACAATGTAGACGTTAATGCGGAAGCTAAGTAAGACCGGGGTTCGATTCCCCGCACCTCCACTTAAAGGAAATATCAATGAAAGTAATAATTGCAAGTGATCATCGTGGGTTTAAAGTTAAACAAAGGATTTTTTTACAATTATCTGAGTTAGGAGATTCTGTTTCTAACGCAGGTCCATTTACTGAAAATAGCGTAGACTATCCAGATTTTGCAGCTATAGTAGCAAATGAAATAAGCCAAGGACATGCAGACCGTGGAATTTTAGTATGCGGTACGGGTATAGGAATGGCAATAACAGCTAATAAATTTCCCTCTGTACGAGCAGCATCTTGTATGAATACATTATCAGCAAAATTAAGTCGTCAACACAACGATTTAAATGTATTATGTATTGGCGCTGATTTATTAAGTATGACTGAGATTGATAATATTATAAAAATATGGATGGAAACGGAATTTGATGGGGGTCGTCATGAAGGACGTATTAAAAAAATACAAAAATATGAGCAATAGTGTTGAACGACGATATTTATCAAGAACATATTTTAGACCACTACGAAAGCCCATATCATAGGGGTTGTTGTAGAGGTCTAACCCATACAGATGAGGGTAATAATCCTCTTTGTGGTGATATTATAAAAATTGAATTAAAAATATCTGAAGATGATATTGTACAAGAGGCATGGTTTAGCGGAAATGGTTGTTGTATAAGTCAAGCATCAGCATCTATGCTTTTAGAAAATATCGAAGGATGGTCTACAGAACAAATCAAAAAGTTTACTGCAAATGATATGTTGGAATTATTTGGAGCTAAATTAACTCCCAATAGACAAAAATGCTGCCTATTAAGCTGGAAAGTTCTTCAATCGACTTTATATTCTAAGCTAGAATAACAACAGAATGTTATATTAGGGGTATAATAATATAGTGCGCCTGTGCAGGGCACTGCTATCCTCAACAAAACCAAGTTTTGGTATTTCTTGAGTGAGAGGATAGACGAGGCAAAAGTACCATTTTTAGTTACGCCTATGTAGGGTAACGACCAATCTCGCTTTTATAAGGAGAATATTATGACTGAACTTACTTTATCAACAAAAAACGCAAAACATTTTAGAGATCTATTCTTTCCGTTTTCTATCGGATATGATGACTTCTTTGATCGGTTAAATGCAACAGCGGAAAACCATCGAGGATCTACGGGTTTTCCTCCCTACAACATTATTAGAGATGGGGATAAGACTTATGTCGAACTTGCACTTGCTGGTTATAATAAAGACAATGTGCAAGTAATTGCTGAAGATGGTGTTTTATCTATTACTGGCAGTGCTGGCGAACGGAATAAAGACCACGAGACAAGTACTCGTTCCTATCGAGGAATTGCTAATCGGAGTTTTCTAAAGAAATTTAGCTTGGGTGAACATATAGAAGTAAATTCTGCTGAACTTAAAGATGGTATGCTTACGGTTGAACTTGAACAGGTCTTACCTCCAGATAAACAACCTAAGACTATCGAAATAAAATAAGTAAGTATTTGCTAAACTAGCTTTGTTTTTGCCCTGCACAGGCGTATTTTATGACTAAACAAAACATATCTACTGATTATAAATACGGATTTCATGATAATCATGTCAATATTCAAAAATTTGATAGAGGTCTTGATTATGAAATTGTTAATAGAATATCGGAAATAAAAAATGAACCCAAATGGATGAGGAATACAAGGCTAGAAGCACTTAAAATATTTAATTCTAAACCTGTCCCTACGTGGGGAGGAGATATGAGTGGTATTGATTTTAACAATATCATTTATTATGTTCAACCTTCAGATAAACAAGAAAAAGACTGGGACGATGTTCCTGAAGAAATTCGTAACACATATGATAAACTTGGTATTCCAGAAGCCGAAAAAAAATATTTAGCTGGAGTTAAAGCTCAATACGAGAGCGAGGTTGTATATGGGAGCTTACAGGAAGATCTAGCAAAAAAGGGTGTTGTATTCTCTAGTACTGATGAAGCTCTGCAAACACATCCCGACTTAATGAAAGAATATTTTGGAACGATAGTTCCATCGTTAGATAATAAATTTGCTGCTTTAAATACTGCCGTATGGTCTGGTGGAAGTTTTATCTATATTCCAAAAGGTGTAAGTATAGATTTTCCATTACAGGCTTATTTTCGTATTAATTCTGAAAACATGGGACAGTTTGAACGAACCTTAATCATTTGTGACGAAGGATCACAGGTTCATTACGTTGAAGGGTGTACAGCGCCAATTTGGTCGTCAGACTCTTTACACTCAGCGGTTGTAGAAATTGTAGTTAAAAAAGATGCTCGTTGCAGATACAGTACAATTCAAAACTGGTCTAATAATGTATACAATCTTGTTACAAAAAGAGCGTTGGCATATGAAAATGCTTTAATGGAATGGGTAGATGGTAATTTAGGATCTAAACTAACTATGAAATATCCTGCAATATATATGATGGAACCGGGAGCAAGAGGAGAATGTTTAAGTATTGCTTTTGCTGGAAAAGACCAACATCAAGACGCTGGTGCTAAAGTAGTACATTGTGCGCCCAACACATCCAGTCGTATTATCTCTAAATCTATTTCTAAAGATGGTGGTAGGTCTTCATATAGAGGATTATGTAGAGTACAGGATGGAGCTACTGGGTGTAAATCTAACGTAGTGTGTGATGCGTTAATTTTAGACGAAGATAGTAGATCAGATACATATCCATACATAGAAGTAGAAGAACAAGATGTAACAATCGAACATGAAGCATCTGTAAGTAAAATCGGAGAAGAACAGTTGTTTTATTTAATGTCTCGCGGTATGAACGAAGAAGAAGCTGCCGCTATGATTGTAAGTGGCTTTATAGAGCCTCTAACGAAAGTCCTTCCGATGGAATATAGTGTAGAAATGAATAGATTAATTGAATTACAAATGGAAGGGTCTGTAGGATAATATTCTAAATAAAATCTCCTCCCTGAAAAAAATTTTCTCAAGGGGTTGACATCTCGCGGTCGATACGTATAATATAAGAAAGCGATCAACATCATCAGGAGATTAACAAATGGAAAGTTGCAATCTACACATTGATTGTCGAATTTGTGAAAAAGATGAAGTCGTATCTATTAATAATAGTGACTTTGAAAAACATTCTCAGGGAAAACCCCTTGAAAAAGCATTCCCCTATTTGACAGCAGAACAGCGGGAAATGATCAGAAGTCGAGTATGTAAATCGTGTTGGGATATTTTCTTCCTTAATAAAGTTTTCGGAAAGGGATAGGTTCTATGGAAATTAATTACCGTCGCCCTACGACAGATAGTTATGTGCGGATGAAAGTGCCAAATTCAATCCTTAAAAGAGCATTACAAGAAAAAGATGGTCTAGAAGGTACTTGTCAAATATTAGCTTATCTCATGGATAATTCTCCAAGTGATAATTATGGCGAGTGGGATATGAACATGGAACCTCTACTAGATATAGAATATTTTAGACCACATATCTTAGATCTTTTAAGTTCGCATATGGAAGAGGAATATGAAGATGAATAAATATACTATCGATTGTTCTTGGGAGATGTACGGTCATGTAGATGTTGAAGCTCATTCTGTCGAGGAAGCATTAGATAAGGTCAGAAAGGAAATGAAATTATCAGATATTAATTCTGAGTATGTTGCAGATTCGTTTCAAGCCGAACATTTAAGCTGGAGAATTTGATGACTAAAACAAAATTAAAATTTATGCAAATTGGTGGTGTCGAAGAAGTTAAAAACGGTAAAGAAATTGAGTACGAAGTTGTCGAAACAAATAATGCTCGATGGTTATGTGGAGACCGTATTGATCGGGAGACTCTTATTAGAAAATGTCGTTGTGATCAATATGATATCAAAATCGTACCTGATGGTTATCCTTCTAGTATTACTTTAACAATTTAAAAATATGTATCTACTTACTTATAAACAAAACGATGGTTATCCGGTCAAGTTAGTATTTGACTCAGAAGAAGAAGCAGAATATTGGGGTATGGTTTACTCTATTTTAAATGATAGTTCAACTTATAAAGTAAAAGAGGCTTAAAATTAAAAAGCTCTGGAGATTGTGGGCGAAAAGTCTTGGAGACAAATCTAGTGAGTTAGACATGGAGGCTGACGTTATAGCGGCTATGAGAACTATCATAGTTTTGGTAAATATTATTACATGTTTCTGTATTGTTGCTAATATAATAAGGAAGTGGTAAGATGAATGATAAAGAACTAGTCCGGTATGCGCTATCTACTCTAGTGGCAAACCTAGACGAGATTGCAATGGAACATATTCATGGAGAAGATTGGACTGAAAAAGACACTCAGCACACAGCGGATAGACTACATGGTTTGATTGAAAGGATTAAAAATGATGACTAGTGTTGGCGCATACAAACAAGTTTGTGATACGGTTAGTGATCTAAATGTAATGATTTCCGAAGCTCCAGTCGATAATAAATATAAACGTCGATTGGCCGATATTGTATATGAAATTGAACGAGAAGAAACCCTCAAGGGTATATACCAGTTTCTAACCGAAATTACTCATGGTATGTACGATAAAAACAAAGGTTGGTTAGATTTTACTTCAATAGTTATGCCTGAAATCATACAAGATGCGCATGAATATCGTAATAAATTAGAATATCATTTTGCACAGGAGATTAGTCCAGTTGAATCCGACTGAATTAAAATTTGCGAAAACACATGAGTGGATATCTATTCCAGCAGACACTACTTCTCCAATTGCTACTGTAGGTATTAGTGCTTATGCAGTAGAAGCACTGACCGATTTAGTTTTTATTGAATTACCAGAAGAGTTTCAAGAAGTAGAAGCGGAGGAATCTTTTTGTGAAGTGGAATCGGTTAAGGCTTTCAGTGATATTTATGCTCCTGTAGATGGTATAGTTACCGAAATTAACAATGACCTTCCTGATAATTTAGAAATATTAAATACAGATCCTTATGGACAAGGTTGGATTGCCAAAATTAAATTGTCTAACAGTACACAGTTAGATAGTTTGTTAGATTATGAAACATACCAACAATTTTGTAAAGAAGAGGGACATTAAATGAAGAAAGATATTGACGAAACCTACATTCATATATTTATTATTGCCTTAGTTGTAGCCTTAGCTTTCTTTTGGTCTAAAGAAACAGAAGATAAGACTTTTAATAATATTTCAAAACCATCCAAAGCGATACCTCAAAGTATTGAGATGCAACCTCCTGCAACACTAAAAGAAATTAAATGGTATTCACAGGAACATGGGTTAAAAGACAATAGATTTGTCAGACGAGAACGAGACGAAGTTTCATATGACTTCGTATCACCCAGACTTAACGAGTCTGTATGGATAGAGTGGAAAGATGTAGACACAAACACTAATCAAATTTTATTCTTTACCTCACCTTCATGCCGTCCTTGTATGAAGATGAAAAAAGATGTTTGGCCCAATAGTAAAGTTAAGAAAAAAGCTGCCGAATATCTAGACTCTCCAGAAATTATTGATGCCGGTTTAGAAAAAGACGCTGCTACGTTTGATGCGTATAAGATTAAATACCTACCCACTACCGTTATAATTGATAGTGAAGGTTCGGAAATTAGACGATATGTTGGCTACATGAGTGTTGAACAACTACTAAACTTTTTGAAATAATATGATGCTAGTTTACGAGAATACTGAAAAAAAGAAATCCGTAGAGATCCATACTAGGATTTATCTAGAAGAATTTTCAGAGATAGCATTTCACCAATATGTATTTCAAGGACCAGATATTTATGACATGAATTGTGTGCGACTTAGTATCCAAGACTTTGCAGGTGTAGCCAAGAAAGCATTAGCATCTTACCTCGTAACCAAGTATAAAGATATATTTACAAATGATAAATAGACTTAAAGGCACAATGTGTTACTTATGTGGAGCTATGGATAGGGTTCCAGATGGTGGTGAAGGCTGGAGAAGAATGATTACTCCAGTACTTAGAGATATGGGTATAGGAGTTTTAGATCCATGTAATAAACCTACTGATTTTGCACAAGAAAATGCAGAATTTAGAAAAGAAGTAGAGATTTTAAAACTTAGCAAGAGATATGATCAAGTAAAGAAACTAATGCGTGACGTAGCGGCCATAGACCTTAGAATGGTCGATATTGCACACTTTGTTATTATGTATATGGATACTAATGTTCATATGTGTGGGTCGTATCACGAGGCGTCTGTAGCGATTCAGCAAAAGAAACCACTACTAATTGTATGTAAACAAGGAAAGCAACACATACCTAATTGGATGTATGGCGTAATGCCTCACGAGCATATGTTTTCAGACTGGTTACAATTAATAGACTATCTTAGCGAAGTTCATTTAGGAAGAAATCCTAAACACTATAAACGATGGCGATTCTTTGATTTTGAAAGGGTTTATGGAAAGTAATATGCATAAAAAATTAACACGAGATGAACAAATTAATCTGTTTCACCAAATGCAATGTGGAAACGCAGGTGCTAGAGATGACTTAATTGATAGTTGTTTACCGTTGGTGATTAATATAGCAAAAAAGTTTAGATTTAATAATAAACATATCGATCTAGAAGATATGATACAAGAAGGTAGCATTGCATTAATGAAAGCAGTCGATAACTGGGATATAAATAAAAGCTCTATAACTACAGTTGCAACTTGGTATATTAGGAATGCGCTAATCGATATGATTACGGATGCGCGATATAATATTAAATATCCTTATGATATGTCTAGGCGAGCATCAGAACAATTAAGAAAAATTAAAAATCTTGATTCTAACAATATTGACCATATAGTTAAAGAAACCGGCCTAACTAAAAAAAGAGTAAAAAAACTATTATCTGTATCTCCACGAGGATCGTCAAGACTGTCTATAGAAGAAAAAGCGGTGCAAAAACGTACAAATTCGGAAGTAGATTATGTCAAACCTTGTATGGGAGATTTAATTGAACTTATTAATAACAACCTTAATCCAGAACAAAAAAATATATTTTGTCAATGGGCGGGAATTAATAGGAAAAAAATTGGGAAAAAACAAATTGCAGAATCATTGGGTAAGACAGAGCAATATGTGTATGATAATATAAAGAGCGCGACCAGAGTCTTATCAAATGCAGTTAAGGTTATACAAAATGCCTAAATATTATATACAAGACGGTGTAGAACAAACTATTTTAGATGCCGACAATGCTTTACAAGCATGTTTTTTTGGTATTAAATATAGATTTGAAGGTATTCCGGTTAATGGTTTTTATGTAGTATCAGAAAAAGGTTTTGAAAATCATGAAGATGATATGGTTTTCTCGTCTGATGAAGTTATATCTGGGTTTTTGGATATGATGAATAGTTTAAAACCTAAAAAAAGCGTAAAAAAAAAGCGGAAAAAAGATGATGAGGAGGATTGACTTTAGCCGATACACATGTATAATGGAAGCACAGAACGACGCTTACGGTTGTTGACGACAACTTCATATCGAGGAGATCAGGAATGAAAATTATTGAAAAGGACAAGAACGTATTTCGCGCTGGAGTGCAAAAATCCACAGAATGTGGCATGATTCTGAATGCCAAGGCATTTGAGATGCTGGCACGGCAGTATTCTAATCCCATTAAAGCTATTCTTCAGGAAATTGGCGCAAATGCTGCCGATTCTCATATTCGAGCGGGAATTGCTGATCGTCCGTTTGATGTAAAGTTACCCAACGCTCTCGATCCACACTTACGTATACGTGATTATGGCATTGGTATGGGCAGAGAGGTAATTTATAATACTTACATTAATTATATGAAGTCTGATAAAACAGATACTAATAGCGAAACCGGATGTTTTGGTATTGGCTCTAAGACTCCTCTCGCCTACACAGACTCATTTAATATTAAAACTTATACAGATGGCAAGATGCACCTATATACTTTAGGGTATAATGAAAAGGGTATCCCAGAACTTAATGAGTTTGCGGCGCACGATACCGATGAAGAGGACGGTGTTGAAATTTCTTTTGCGGTTCGTTCAGACGATTTTAGAAAGTTTGAAGAAACAGCAGCAAAGGTTTATTCATTTTTCAGTACTGTTCCCAATGTAACCGGAACTACTTCCTTTGAACTTAAAACATATAAAAAGGTTTTAGAGGGTTCAAATTGGTATATACATAATTCTGAGGATAGAGATTATGGATCGCACGTCTTAATGGGTAATATAGCATATCCGATTTCAAATGAAGATCTATCTCTACCATATGGAGATAAATCATACGGCATAATTAATTCGGGAGTTGTTATTTCTGTACCTATTGGTAGTGTTAGTATGACTCCATCACGAGAGTCTCTAGAGTTTAATGACGGTACGATTAAGTTTCTTACACAAGAACTTAAAAATGTTGGTGATGAAATATCTGAAGAAGGAAGGAAGCTGATTGATGCCGCAGATAACATGTGGGATGCTCGTATTGTTTCGAGTAAATTACACAAGTCATTAGGTTGGAGATCGTCTGATTTAGTTAATTTAAACTATTGGCGCGGAACACATCTACCTCACTATGCCGATGTTCATGTTTTTGCAAAATTTGATAACGAGCATGGGAAGGTTAGAAGGCGTAATGACGTTCAGAATACCGTTCCTATTGGAAAAAGAAAATGCTGTTTTGTTATTAAAGATATGGATACTAAGTTTGATGTTAGATGTAGATATCTTGCGTCAAGAACAGGTAAGTCTGTATATTTAATTGAAGAATATCGTGAAGATACAACAGTGCCTTTGTATGATCATATTAAGAAGAAGGTTGATTGTTCAGAAGAAGTAGCTAAAGAATTAATTTTCAAAGTAAGTGAACTGGAACATCCTCCTACTAAGAGAGTTGTTCGCACAGGTATTGGTAGAAAGACTACTACGACCGTAATGGAGTTTGATATAAAAGGTACTCGACGAAATTATGGTAAGAGATACGAATCCAGATATTGGAGTCAAGTAGAGGTAGATTTGACAGAGCAAGCAGGCACCTACTATTATATTGAGTGGAATAATTATGAGTATAGTTCAGAAGGATGTGAGTTCGAGTTTCTTAATATTATTAAAAGTTTAAGCCGATTAGGTATTCCGATTCCTAAGATTTATGGTGTAAAGAATGCACAGAAAAATAAAATTTCAAAACAATCCAACTGGAAACCCTTTCTACCTTGGGTTCAGAAATTAATTAAAGAAAGATACGACAATGAAGAATTTCACAATGCGATCAGGGAAAATAAAATTTTGGAGAGACTTGACATTGCACAAGATGTACGTATAATTAAAGAGAAGGCAACTAAGACTATCGAAGACAAAGACTCTCCGTTCAGCAAGTTAACCAGTCGAGCATTTCTCAGGAAGGACAACGCTGAAAAAGCCGACGAGATGAAGCAGATTTTAAGATTGTCTCGATTTGCTCAGAGTGCTATTACTGTTGATCAAAACTGTAAAGAAAACGATGAGATTGATGATCTTGTAAAAGAATGTGAAAAACGCTACTCGCTTCCTCTAGAGTTTATTCGCGCTCGATGGATTGGAGATGAGTCGATTGCGAATCAAATTATTGAAAGTATTAATGCTTTGGATTTCTATCACAACAACAAGTAAAGGAAAGTAAGATGATTCCGCATATGATTTCAGGTGACGGTAATATTTCTATGATTATCAAAGGTCAGCAATATTATGTTGCGACCACTGATCCTACCCATACAGAAGCACTGACGCTACTTAAAGAAGGTTGTAGCGAAGACCACATGCTTGAGTTGATTGATAAGGCAAGTCGGGTTCAAGAGTATACTTTAGGTAGTGGTATCGAAGTTAAAGACGGTTGTGTTTTTTATCAAGGAGAAGCGGTTCATAATACTGTAACAGAACGGATTATTAGTTTCCTAGACTTAGGACTTCCCGTTGAACCTCTAGTAAACTTTCTAGTTAAACTTATGGAAAATCCCAGCTATAGTTCTAGAAATCAATTGTATGATTTTCTTGAACATAAAAACCTTCCTATTACTGAAGATGGAGATTTCCTAGCTTACAAAGCGGTTCGACATGACTATAATGACAAACATAGCGGCACCTTGTCTAACAAGGTAGGTGAGACGCTACGCATGGCACGTTGGGGTGTTGATGATGAGCGTGATCATGGTTGTTCTAGTGGATTGCACGCAGGTGCGCTAGAATATGTTCAAAGTTATGGTTGTTTTAGTGACCGAGAAGATTCAGATAAATGTATTATTGTAAAAATTAATCCCGCTAACGTTGTTAGTGTTCCAAAGGATTCTGATTGTCAAAAACTTAGAACATGTGAATATTATGTTTTAAAGGACTATGAAGGTCAAATGGAGCATAACCTTTATACGGATGATGGTGAAGAGTGGGAAGATGATTACGATTCTTACGAGGAAGAGGATCTACGAGATTATACGGATAATTGGGACGTTGCTGATAGAGGAGAAATTGATCCTAACGATTCTTATCGTTGGAACTGAGCGGGAGTGGTGGAATTGGCAGACACTCAGGACTTAAAATCCTGTGC
>CEUI01009888.1_pt1 | contig 12230 bp, 6 predicted proteins | sample 531411 | NCBI WGS metagenome assembly CEUI01 (sample SAMEA2622841, study PRJEB7988) | marine metagenome | isolation source: saline water (ENVO:00002010), including
TAAGGATAGAAAAAAATGGATTGATGAAGAGTTCGACCAAACATCAGGTCTATATAGTTTCGCAACAACCGCTAGTAAAGCTTATCTTACTGCAGAAAAAAATGGTAGAGAAGATTTACGCGATATAAATAAAGAACTTATAGATGGTGCTAAAGAGATGAACCAATCTCAAATGGATATAGGAATATCTACATTCAAAGTTACGGATTATCAAGATGATATTATTAAACAGACTAATGAAATAACTGCACTTAAATCTAAAGCTGCTAGTATGGCAGAAGGTCCAGAGAAAGAAGCTATTCTAAGACAGATAGAAGCTGGAGAATATAGATTAGAGGGATTACAAACTTTACAGGCAGAAGGAAAACTTCTCGAAGAAAGACATAAATATCAAACTGCTTATGCTGATTCAGTAAAAAATATGCAAGCACCATTGGAGGAGGCTAAAGAAAAATTAATGACAATGGCTGCAACTCTTGAGGGTATTGCTATGAATCCTATGGTATTGTTGATTGCAGGAGCCGCTATGTTAGCTAAACATTTTGTAGCAACTGAACAAGCTGCAGAAGACTTTAGAAAGTCAATGGGATTATCCATATCAGAATCAAAACAATTAGAAACAAATGCAATGAATGTAGCTAAGAATATGGCTACAGCAGGAGTTAATTTTGAAGAAGCGTTAGGAGCTACAGAAGCACTTGTTAAGGAGTTTGGTGATATGGGTGCCGCTTCTGAAAAGAATCTTGAAACGGTTCTAAGAATGAATAAAGCTCTTGGTATGACAAATGACGAAGCTGCTAAATTCTTAAAAACTATGACCAATGTACTTGGTACTACTACTGAGCAAGCAGAAGCTTTAGCCGCAGGAGCTACTAATATGGCTCGTATGGCGGGTGTAGCACCTCAAGCAGTAATACAAGATATGTCAGCTAATGCAGATGATTTCGCAGCTTATATCAAGGATGGTGGTAAGAATCTTGCAGAAGCGGCTGTATTCGCGGCTAAAATGGGAACTTCTGTTAGTACTTTAGTTAAAATGGCAGATAGTTTATTAGATATTGAATCATCAATAGAAGCTGAAATGGAAGCTCAAGTATTGACTGGTAAGAATATCAATTTAGAGAAAGCAAGACAATTAGCCTACGATGGTAAGATTGAAGATATGGCCGCTGAAATATCAAAACAAGTTGGAACCGCTGCTGAATGGGAAGCTATGAGACCAGAAGCTCGTAAAGCTATGGCTAAGGCTATGGGTATGGAAGTTTCTGAGATGGGTAATATGATTTCTAAACAAGAAACACTTCAAAAGTTAGCCGATGGAACTCTATCTACACAAGAAGCTTTAGCAGAACTACCACTATCTGAGGTTATGGATGCTAAGGGATTGACGAGTGGTATTACAGATATTAAAAATTCAATTCAAGCGATAGCACTTAATCTAATGGAAGTATTCAGACCAGTATTTAGTTTTATAGCTATGATATTAAAACCAATTGCTAAGGTACTTGGTTGGATGGCTCATCTGATTAACAATCCTCTTGGTAAGGGTTTGATGTTTTTATACTTGGGTTGGAAACTTATAAATTCAGAATTTTATGCACACAATGTAGCTGTTATGAGACATTGGATTATGGAGAAAAGTAGATTTGCTTGGGATAAAATGAAATCAGCTTGGAAATTTGCAAAACAATATGAATGGTCAGCATTAAGAGACAAGTTTACTTTGAAGAATTTTAAACAACAGGCTAAGAATTTTGTAGCTTGGATGAAAAATCTTGGTAAGAAAATTATAGCTGAAAAGAAATTTCAGAAATTAAAAGAAGATGGACAGAAAAAAGAATTAAAAGGTATGGAGGGTATCAAGGGTAAATTCAAAGGAATGAAAGATAAGTTTATGGGTGGTAAAGGTGGAGGAACTGGAGTTGATGCATCACCAAAGACACCAGCTATGAAAGGTGCTGGAGCTAAAGGTGAAGGAGCTAGTGGATTTGCTAATTCAATAGGTAAGATTGATATGGGTAAGGTATTAAAAGGTGCCGCTGCATTATTAGTTGTTGCCGCTGCAATGTTTGTCTTTGCTAAAGCTCTTAAAGAGTTTCCTCTTGAGCCAGGGCCTTATATAGCAGCTGCATTTGGTCTTGGTATATTAGCTGGAGCAGTATGGTTAATGGGTCAGATGTCGGGTGAGATAATAAAGGGTTCAATCGCTATGTTAATTATGGCAGCTGCATTTCTTCCATTTGCGTTCGGTCTATCACTAATAACAGATTTAAACTTTGGTAATGTTATTGCAATGGCAGGAGCATTATTAATCTTAACAGCTGCTATGGTAGGTTTAGGAGCACTGATGATGAGTGGTATTGGAGCTGTTGCATTTTTCTTAGGAGCCGCTGCATTAGCAGTTTTAGGTGCTTCTTTAATTATATTTGGATTGGGTTTACAAGCTATTGGAAGTGGTATGGAAAAAATTATAGGTTCGATTGGGTTATTGAGTGAGAACTTTATGACTTTAACCGAATCAATTGATTATCAACAACTAATGGTTGCAGCTGGAGCTATTGCTATATTTGCAGTTGGGTTAATGCCTCTTATGTTAATTGCTCCATTAGCCGCTTGGGGAATTGGTCTATTGGGTGGAGCATTTATGATACTTGGAGCAGGACTTCTTATGGTAAGTGGAGCTGCAATGATTGTTAATATTGCATTACAAGGTGTTGCACAATCTATACAAGATTTAATTGCAGTATCGGATGGATTTGGTACTTTAGCATTAAATCTATTTAGTTTAGCTGGTGGGTTTGCTTCACTAGCAGGAAGTTTATTATTATTGACACCATTTGTACCACTTTTGATGTTATTAGGTGCGAGTGGAGTTATTGGACAGATTCTTGGAGTTACAGAGGTAGCACCAGTTGAAAGTGTTGAAGGTGGTGGTGGAGAAGCTAAAAAAGATAAAGCTTCACCAGAATTAGTTGCTTTAGAAAATTTAAATATGAAGTTTGATATGTTAATTGAAGCGGTTAAAGAGGGTGGAGATGTAAATCTCGATGGTAAGAAAGTTGGTGATGTTTTAGGGGGTGGTCTATTAGGACCAGTAGTAGGATAACGGAGAAATTAAATGGCATTAGTATCACAAGATAATATACCAAATTCAGGTCAGATAAAAAAACCTACATCTAATCCTGCACCCGGAGTTTCTAATATACAGAAAAATTTATCACAACCTGTACCAAAGGATAATTTTGTTAATAATGAGTCAGGAAAAACTTGGCATTCACAAGAACATAAACATCCATTAAATAATGGACTTGGTGGGGTTCACTTTGGTCAAGGTGTACCAGATACTACAGTTGCTTGGAACACGGCTACATCAAACCAAGAAACAACTATGAATTATAGTCCTATTACAGATATATATAATTCTTCAAGAATACAAGCTAATTTATCAGATGATGTTTATCATAGAATGTCTGCAGAAGCTCAAAGGGGTTGGAGTGGCCCACGAACTGCGGCGTGGTTATCAGAACCACATTTAATAAGAAGACCTGATGAAGGAGAACCTACTGTTGACCAAATTGTAGCTAAGGTTACTGGAAAAATGTTTGGAGACCCAGTATCTCTTAGTGATGCTATAAGATATTCTAAACATATGGCTTCACCAAGAGGTTTACAATTTTTAAATACTCAGAATACAGCTACTAAGAAAGCTGAAGATTTAAGAAAACGCTCATTTTATTCAAATGATGATTCATTATTTAAAGAAAAAGTATTTAATCCAATATCAATTGCCGTTTCAAGAATGTTTCCTGTTCAGATGGAAAGATATGTAGATGAAAAATATAGTAAAGTAGTAGATATATTAACTGGTGGAACACCACTTAGAAGTTTAGCTATAGAAGGTCTTCAAAAATTAGCTGAAGATAAAAAACTTGGTCTAAGTAAAAGAGCAATTGGTCAATTAGCAAAAGCTTCTGCAGGAGAAATAACTATTGGAGATGCAGGTGAAGCTATTGTTCTTGAAATCGCTAAGGGAAAAGCTGTAGAAAAAGCTCAATTCTATGGTAAGAAATTTTTAGATAAATTTAATAAGAAAGAGAAGAAGAAAACCGTAACTGATAAAGTTTCAGAACCTGCAGTTGACAAAGTCGAACAACGATTTTATCCGAGTGAGTATAAAGAGAATAAACCCTATTTTCGTAATTTCGTAATTAGACAAGACGCTAATCTATGGGGTGGTTTGAATGAAAAAGATAGAATATCATCAATATCTCTTGGAACACAAATAATTAATTGGCATATGGATGACTCACAAGCTAATGATAAAAGTATTCCAATGGCATCAACTCAACAATGGAAATTATGGTTTCAAGATTTTGGTATTCAATATACAGTAGATGCAGATGAACAATTTAATCAACAATATGGATTAAGAAAACCAACTAATCCTGTTGGTCTTAATGCAGTAGTTAGTGCACCAGATTCAACTGGAACTTTAGTCAGTATGACTAATGCGTTTAATCCAAATACTAAATATGATAGAGTAGATAAAGTAGACAAGAGAAGTGCTAAAGAGAAAAAATTAAAAGATACTTTAAGTAGAACTGAAATTCAAGGTACTATAGATAATATTGGTAATCTCGTTACTATAAAAAATTGGAATACTAAAGATAAAAAATATACACCAAGAGGTGAACCTGCTAAAATAGTTGATAAAGATGGTGGTAAAGCTGTTGAGATTGTGGGAGTTAATGTACCGAAAGGTGAAATTATCAAAAAACAAGCTACCAACACAGCTCATACAGATGGCAAATCAGCAGATGCAGATGGAAATTATTCCGTTGGTAATACAGAAGCTATTGATAAATATAAAGCTCACTTATATGGTGATATAGTTGATAAAAGAGCTGACCAACAAAAATGGCATAGGAATCAACAAGATGAAGGTGGAGTTTCTATAACATTAACTGGGAAGTATGGAACACCTGGTATAGTTGGTGATGCATATCAAGGTGATAGAACTCTTTCGGAGGAAATTTCTATACAAGATAATTTAGATGGACAAGTTCCAGATGACTTGATTACATTTAAAATTAAAATCTTAAATACAAATGAATTAATAATATTAAGAGCGTATATAGATTCTATAGATGATTCTATTACACCAAATTGGTCATCTATAAATTATGTTGGAAGACCAGACCCAGTTTATATTTATAAAGGAGCTGAGAGAAAAGTTACTTTGAATTGGTCTATGATTTCAAATACAAAAGATGAACATACTCAGTTATGGAAAAAAGCTAATAAATTACTTGGATTGAATTATCCATCATATGCAGACATTACTAATACAGCTAATGGAGTGGTGGGTCAAAGAATGGTGCCACCATATATTAGATTAACAGTTGGTGATTATATTTCAGACCAACCTGGTTATTTTGAAGGAATTAATGTTAAGCCAAAAGATGGAACGCCTTGGGAAATTGAAAAGGGTAAACAATTACCACATCATATAGATGTTGCGTCTACATTTGTATTTATTGGTGATTTCTTACCTGATTTATCTAATCCAAAATTTGTTAATGTCGATAGTGCACAAAAAGTATCATAGGAGTATATAGATGTCAAGAAGATATTCATATATTAGAAAAAAAATTAATAAAGAAAATAAAAATAGAGTTTATGTGTCTACTTTATATCCTGATATAGAAGCTAGAAATTCTGATACGGTAATAATGGTCAAAGAGGGAAATCAGAGAATGGATTTATTAGCATATAAATATTATGGTAGTCCGACATTGTGGTGGATTATATCACAAGCTAATAATTTAGCAGGTGATACGATGTATGTTCCAGTTGGAACAAAAATAAGAATACCAACTCATATCGATGACATTTTAAGAGCTATGGATGATTTAAACAATAGAAGGTAAGGTTATTTATGTCAACAAATTTAAGTATAGGATTTTTATCAAATCTAAATTGGAAAATTCAGAGAGAATTATTTAGAAAGATGGAGGAATCAAAGGGGGAACTTGGTTCTCAGTCTGTACGAGCAGTTTGGATTAAAATGACAAGTGGTTGTGAAGAAAGAGATGAGTCTTCAGAAGATTTTGGAAAACAAGTTGTTTTGATGGGTGGTGTATTAGGACAAGATAATAAATTACTTGGTGGTTTTGATAATTTATATTCATTTGGTGACCCAATAACAAGTGAAGAAAAAGATTCTCACGGAGAGAAATTTAGACCTATGGCAGGTATAACAAGTCTTGATTCATCAACAGATGGTTCTTATGGTTCTTTGAAAAAGGCTACAGTAAAATGGCAATGTTGGTCTATGAAGGATTTGGATAGACTTGGTAAACACTTTATGACCGTTGGAAGAACTATTATGATAGAATGGGGTTGGAGTGCAGTAGCTGGACAAATTAGAGCATTTGGTAAAGACGAAATAGTTAAAGCGGCTAAAGAAGGTAAGAAGAGGATATTTGATAATGGTGGAAATTATGAAGTAATATCTGGGGTTATTAAAAATTTTGGATGGACATCAAATGAAGATGGTGGATTTGATTGTGAGACAGAAATAATTTCTCACGGAACACCGATGGTTGATGCTGGTTGTGCAGATGATACCACAATGACAACAAGTGCTGGTTCTTCAGATAGTGAAGAAGCGGCTGAAGCTATAAAAAGACTTGGGTTGTCAAATCTAAAAAAATATTTATCTAATATGAAGTTAGAAGTTTTACGACATATGAATCCTGGAACAAAACTTGAAGATGGTTGGTTTTGGGGTGCGTCTGTTCCAGATGCAGATAATTATGAAGTTAATGGTATGCCAGTTGAATATAGAGATGGTATGTCTATTGGAAGTTTAGCTTTTGTAAGTTGGGGATATTTTGAAGATAATGTTATGAGTAAATATCTTGGTAGAGCAACACCAACAGGAAAAATTAAATATACTATGAGAAGTATAGACGCTCACATAGACCCAACTACAGAAAAAATTAGTTATCACGATACACAATGTAGTAATCATCCAAAATTAGAAACTATGGATTCTCGTATATGTCAATTTCCTGGCCAAGGCGGAAGAGAAAACCAGAATTTTAAAGATTTTGCTGTACCTGGTTCTGGTAATAGACTTGGATATATTAGAAATATAAAATTGAATGTAGAATTTATAAAAGAGTGTTTTTCAAACGCAGAATCATTACAAGAAGGTATGGAGACAATGTTTAAGGGTATTAATGATGTTTCTGGTGGTATGTTTGATTTTAGGATTATGGCAGACGATTTACAAACTACTAATTTGAAAGTAGTTGATATGAATGTTTGTCAAAATGAACCTTCAGATTTATTAAGACCTGAGAATAGAAGTAGAGGTATGAATGTAGATGATGGGCCGAAATATGATGGTTTGTTTTATTTTCCATATTGGAAATCTGATAATGTATTAGTTAAGGGTCAAACTTTAACTGCTAAAATTCCAAATACATCTATGTATGCGGCTATGTATGGTTCAAATAAAGTTAAAGTTACTTCTGCAGAAGAACCACCTTTGAAACAAGACGCTGGAGTACAAGCATTATCAGATTCAACTCAGACTTCTATTAAAGATAAATTTTTAGGAGGGTTTGGTGTACCAGATGCAGTTATTAGTAATTATGGAACTCGTGATGCCAAAGTACCTTCTTCTGGTGATTTGGATGTTGATGTTTCTAAAAATATTGGAGGTTATGGCCCACCACCCGTTGATGGTATTGAATTAGAAGGTGTTATGAATATTATTTCTGCAAAAGAAGCTGAAGCTAATATTCAAGAAAATGCAGAAGGTGATGAGGAAGAGGGATGGTTAGAATGGGCTTGGAATGGAGTTACAGAATTTGTTGGTGATGTTGTTGAATGGGTAGGAGACGCGGTTGAAACTATTTATGAGTATGGTAAAGCTTTATTGAATGAATATGATTTGAATGAAGTTTGGCCATCACATAAAATAGCTGCAAGAGTTAAAGAAATGAATCTTGATGACCCAGAACCAATTTTATATAAGACTAATTATATGTTACCATTAGAATTACAGATGGAAATTGATGGAACTGGTGGAGTATGTCCTGGAAATGCATTTTCAACTGATTATCTTCCAGATACATATAAACCACATATTAAAGTAGTTTTTGATGAAGAAAAGAAACAAGATGTTGTAATAAAAAAAGATGGTAAAGAATTTTATGCTGGAGCTATATTTATGGTAAAGAGTGTTTCTCATAGTGTTAGTGCAGATGGATGGACAACAAGTTTTGAAGGAATAATGAGAGCATCAATACCACCACCATCTAAATAATAGGAGATTATAAATGCCTGATAATTCATATACAAAACATAATCCATCAACAGTAGAGGAAAAAAAGTTATATGATACTATTGTAAAAGAAAACGGATATATTCGAGAATCTGAGTATGCAAAATTATATCAACCTGAACCTGAAGATGAAGATTATAAAAGAGGTTCTATTTTTAGATATTTTGCTAGACAAGCTAATTCAACTACTGCAGTTATAGTTGAAATAAATAAAGAGCAATATGATTCTTGGCATTTACCAGATTCAGGTTTAGATAAATACTTTTATATTGTTTGTGCAATTAAATGGAGAATAAGAGGTTCTTTACAAGGATATACTGCAGATGATGGAACTTATAGAAAAGGTGTATTAGAGGGTAATCAGGATAGTCTTATTTTAGCAGATGAACACATTCCTGGAATATCAAAACAAATTCAAGATTATATTAAATTTTGGAAAAGATAAAAGCTCTTGACTTTTATATAAAAAAGCTGTTATATTATATATAATAAATTAGGTTACAATGCATGTTATAGAAAAAAATACTCAATTTGAGGAATTGAAATCATTTACAGATAAGTGTTATGCAGTTCCAATTTTTATTGATTCAAAAAAACACAGATTAAATAATTCATTATCATTATTGTATATTGAGTATGAAAGTAGAGAGTTTATGCTCTGTTTTGACCATAGTGAGTCTTTAAGTATTTCATTAGATTGTTTGAAAGAATTAAATTTTAAAAAAATATATGTACCAAATTCCAATGATTTACATTTAGATAATACTATTGATGTTTCGATGTTATATTATTTAAATACGAATAAACCATTGGAATTTAATTTTGATTCTAATACACACAATTATTTTGAGCGTAAATATTATAGATTTAATAATATAAATAAATTGATTCCAATATTTAAACATCTTGAAAATTGTAGAAAAATGGTTCAAAAAATGAAAAGGGTAATAGAAGTTTGCGATATCAATGATGTGTTTAGTATTTATAATGAAAATGTATTAAGTAATTTAAATTTCATAGAATCTTCAGGATTAAAAGTAGATAAAAATTTGATTCCAATTGATTATCATAGACATATTAGTAATGATAATTTTGTTTATACTGAGTATAATCCATATACTTCTACTGGTAGACCATCAAATAAATATGGTGGTATGAATTTTGGAGCTCTAAACAAAAGTGATGGTAGTAGAAAACCATTTATTAGTAGATTTGATAATGGTATATTAGTTGAAATGGATTATGATGCATATCACTTGCGTTTAATTGCAAATATAATTGGATATAATTTTCCAAGTGGTTCTGTGCATGAATATCTTTCTAAACAATATGGTGTAGACTATGAAGAAAGTAAAAAATTAAGTTTTAAGTATTTATATGGTGGAATACCAAAAGATATATCAGCTAATATACCATTTTTCAGTCAAGTATCGAAATATATTAAAGAGAAATGGTATGAGTATAATAGAACTTTTTCTGTTAAAAGTGATATTTATAATAGAGAAATAGTAAAAAAGAATTTAACTAATATGAATCCAAATAAATTATTTAATTATTTGATTCAATTGAATGAAACAGAATATAATATGAAAATGCTATCAGATTTAACCACGATAGTTAAACCATATAAATCAAAATTAGTTTTATATCAATATGATTCTTTTTTGTTTGATTTCTGTTTAGATGATGGAAAAGAGTTTTTACATAAGGTAAGAACAACTATTGAACAGAATGGTAATTTTCCAGTAAAGGTTTCAAAGGGAATTAATTACCACGAAATGAAAGAGATAGTGGAGAAAATAAATGTATGTTGATTATGATGAGATAGTTAAAGAATGGGCGTGGAGAGTTCCAAATGGTAAGCCTAATTTAAATAATCCATATCATAAAGCCAAACTACGAGAGGTTTTATTGGAGTTAGATTATCCATTGGATTTATTAGAAAAACCAAAGAAACTTTTAAAAGAAGCTTCTACGATAGCAGATGTTCGAGCTAAAATAGTTAAAGGTTTGGGTTCTAAACTTGGTTTAGCCGCTCCAAAGACACAAGGAAACATCACATCTACAAAAGGAACTGATTCCCAAGTGATAGCTAAAGAAGTAGGTAAACTTCTTGGTGTGCAAGTAATACAATTAAATCCTGGAAAAAAACAAGGTAGATATGAAAATAAAAGTTCAAAGTACGATAGTATACATTTTACTTTAGATGCTAAAGATTTTGCTTTTAAAATATCATTATCTTCTCTTGGAGCTGGAATACCTTCGGATGCAGCTGGATATGAAAGAGGTCTTTGTGTAGAATATAATAGATTAAAAAATCCAAATTTAACAACAGAAGAATTATGCAAAATGTCAGAGGTTGATTATTCATCAGATTATAAACCATATGAAGCACATCTTACTGATGTATGTAGTAAGGTTGTAGCTAAGGTTGGAAATATGGGAAGTGTTTTGGTACAGACTGGTAATGAAAAAGTATCACCATCTTCACTATGGCCTTCCTCTGAACCAACACCAAAGACAGATATTTATGGTGGGGATAGTCATAGAATTTCAGTAAAGAAGGCAGGTGGTTCTCAATTATCAAGTGGTGGTGGAAAAGATAGTCAAGGTATATTTTTAGGAGCTAAAGCCTTTTTTCAAAAACAAGAAGGTAAAAAAGTGTCAACTGCTATTGAAAATATGATTGATAATATGCAGAGTAGATTTAATAGTATGAATACTGATAATAGTGTTGGTAGAGTTAGAAAGGCTACTGGAGAGGCTTATATAGCACATAGAACTCCAGAAATTGAGAAGATAGTTAAAAAGAAAAAAATTAAAGATTTGAAAAAAGATTCAGTTCTTAAACACGCTAAAGCTGAATTAATGGCTGCAGGAATAATTGGTGAAGCAGGTAATTGGTCAACTTGGCCAATCGAGGGAGTTCCAACTGCAACTAAATCAGGTGTTATTAAGTGGTTTAATAAATATTGGCCAACATTGAGTACTAAAGAATTACAAGAAGAAGCTCAAGCTATTGTAAATACTGCGATTGACCATAAGGCATTAGAAATTGAGATACAAAATCTGTTCCAAGACCCAGATTTTAAAAAATGGGCAGTATTTGAAGCTGCAACAGGTAATTATAAATTCTCTGGTGATGACGATATAAAATCGAGTACATTACCAATTGCTAATAAAATTTTATCATTTGATACTGGTGGAGGTGGAAAAATAATTACTATTGATGATTCTTGGTGTAAGGGAAAAGCTTCACAAGCTAGTGTTACGGTAGGTTTTAAATCAAGTGGAAGAAGTAAATTTACTTCTATGAGATTATTAACAAAAGAACAAATTGAGACAGATAAAAATATAACATTATTTGAAAAAGATTTTAATAATATTCTTTCAGAGGAATTGAAAGTATTTGATACTGCAGAATCAGAAATTTTATCTGAAATATTAGAAGAAGGATTTTTCGGGGATGGATGGAAAAAAATGAAAGCGTTAGGTAAAGCACTTGTAAATTCTATGAAGAAAAAAATAAAGAATTTTTATGATAATGTCATTAAAAGATTATTTGATAAAATTAAAGAGTATGCAAAAAAAGGATTTGATTTTCTAATGGATGCTTTAGGAATAGAAGTTAGTGGTTCTATTAATGTGGGGGTTACCTTCTAATGAAAACACAACTATTATGCACATTTACTGATGGAACACAACTGAATAATCTTGTTAGTCAGATTATAGAAGCTTATACAATTATTTTTGATAAAATTTATGTGTTTCAAAATGATGATAATCCAGACCAGTTGGTTTGTACATATAATGTAGATTCAGTCAATCTTGGTAATTTTTTAGAAAAAACTATTTCACTTCATAGGAAGAA
>CEUI01026996.1_pt1 | contig 12229 bp, 14 predicted proteins | sample 531411 | NCBI WGS metagenome assembly CEUI01 (sample SAMEA2622841, study PRJEB7988) | marine metagenome | isolation source: saline water (ENVO:00002010), including
TATAAGAGATTTAGAGGTGTTGCTTTAAACGAAGAATTTACATTGCAGAAGTTAGTAAATAGGTCAATGGACAAGTATTTAAAAGATGAAGAATATAAAAAGTCCATTGTAGAGTATGATGAATTGCAAATAAGTGGTAGTAATTTTTAAATAGTTATAACAAAAGAGGGTTATATGTCTAAAAAGAAAATCATGTTGCTTTCAGATGATTTAAGAATGTCATCTGGAGTTGGTACAGTTTCTAAGAATTTTGTACTTGGAACATTAGATAAGTACGATTGGGTTCAGGTAGGTGGTGCCATTAAACATCCCGAAGAAGGTAAAGTTATAGATATGAATGATTCAGTTCGTGAGGAAACGGGAATAGAAGATGCATATCTTAAAATATATCCAATAAGTGGATACGGAAATCAAGAGTTACTTAGACAATTGATGAATATAGAAAAACCAGATGCCATTTTACATTATACAGATCCAAGATTTTGGACTTGGTTATATCAAATGGAACATGAGATTAGACAACACGTTCCTATTTTTTATTATAATATTTGGGATGATAGACCAACACCAAGATACAATGAGTTCTTCTACGAGTCATCAGATTTAATTATGAACATATCCAAACAGACGGTAGCAATGGTCAAAGATGCAGCAGTGGGTAAACCAAGAACTGATTGGGATTGTACTTATATTCCACATGGAATTCCAGACCATAAGTTTTATCCAATTGATGAACTTAATATTAAAGAGTGGGATCAATTACAAGGTTTTAGAAAAAATATTTTAGAAGGTGCCAATAAAGATTTTGTATTATTTTGGAACAATAGAAATATCAGAAGAAAAATGCCAGGTGATGTTATAATGGCATATAAAACTTTCTGTGATATGTTACCAAAAGAAAAAGCAGATAAGTGTGTATTGGTAATGCATACACAACCAGTTGATAATAATGGAACTGATTTGCCAAAAGTTATAGAAAATGTTTGTCCTGAATATGATGTTTTGTTTTCACATGGAAGGTTAGAAGAAAACCAGCTAAATTTTCTTTATAATATGGCAGATGTACAAATGAATATAGCTTCTAACGAGGGATTCGGATTAGGAACGGCTGAAGCAGTAATGAGTGGAACACCAATTATAGTAAATGTTACAGGTGGAATGCAAGACCAATGTGGATTTGCATTAAATGGAAAAGAACTTACACCCGAAGATTATGATGAGATACATTCATTACATGATGATAAAAAGTGGAAAGATAATCCAGACCTTACTCACGGTGAGTGGGTAAAACCAGTATGGCCATCCAATCGTTCCCTACAAGGTTCAGTACCTACACCATATATTTATGACGATAGGTGTAGATTTGATGATGTAGCGAGTAGGATTAAAGAATGGTATGATACATCAAAAGAAGAACGAAAAGAGGCTGGATTAAAGGGTAGAGAGTGGATGTTGACCAAAGAAGTTGGAATGTCAGCCAAATATATGTGTGAACGATTTGTTCATGATATGGATATGGCTTGGGAAAAGTGGACACCACGAAAAAGATTTACACTTTATAAATCATAAGGAGATAGAAGATGCCAAGAACAAAGAAAGCAACACCGAAGCCAAGAAAAACTACAAGACGAAAGAAGGCCGACAGACGAAAGAATATAGTTGGAAATTTTAGAGGTTCAGAAGATGTATTTTGGACAAAAGTTGTTAAGGGTTTTGAAAAATTCTTAGAATCACCATTTAAGTAAGAGGTATAAATGAAACCATTAGTTTTAGTTACAGCGCCCGTAGGTACCCGTAGTGGATATGGAGCTCATAGTAGAGATATAGTAAGGTCATTAATTGCAATGGATAAATTTGATGTAAAAGTTTGGTCAGTTCGTTGGGGTGGAACACCACAAAATGCATTAAGTCAAGATAATCCACAGGATATTCCTATAATTGAAAGATTATTAGAAAGTCCAAATATGGATAGACAACCAGATATACATTTTCATATTGTAGTTCCAAATGAATTCCAAGCGATGGCTAAGTATAATATTGGAATTACTGCAGGATTAGAAACCACAGTTTGTCCACCTGTATGGATAGAAGGTTTAAATAGAATGGATTTAAATATAGTTCCTGCATCTTTTATATTTAAAAGTTTATCTAATACGGTGTTTGATAAACATGACCAACAAACAGGTCAGAAAATAGCAGAACTTAGAAATGAAAAACCACTTGAGGTTTTATTTGAGGGAGCAGATCCAGATGTTTATAAACCAACAAAGGAGTTTTCCAAAGACCTTGTAGATACTCTTGAAGAGATAGAAGAAGATTTCTGTTTCTTATTCGTAGGACATTGGTTACAAGGAAAAATAGGTCAGGATAGAAAAGATACTGGTATGTTAGTAAAGACATTTTTAGAAACATTTAAGAATAAGAAAAAACAACCAGCTCTTATTCTCAAAACATCAGGAGCTACACCTTCTATATTGGATAGAGAGGATATTATGGCAAAGGTTAAACAGGTTAAATCTACGGTTAGTGGTGATCTTCCAAATATTTATGTATTACACGGAGATTTACGAGATGAAGAAATGAATGGTCTGTATAATCATCCGAAAGTAAAAGCTCATGTTTCATTCACACACGGAGAAGGATTTGGTCGTCCACTACTTGAAGCATCTCTTTCAGAGAAACCAGTTATAGCTCCTAATTGGAGCGGTCATACGGATTTTTTGAATGAAGAAGATGCTGTAATGTTACCTGGTAGTCTTAATGATGTGAAAGAAGAATCTTTGATGAAAGGAATGTTTGTACAAAATACACAATGGTTTACGGTAAATTATAATTACGCTTCCAAAGTTTTACAGGATGTATTTGATAATTATAGTAAATATTTGGTAAAATCAAAGAGATTGGCAATTAAAAATCAGACTAAGTTTTCACTTGATGCTATGACTAAGAAATTTGAAGAAATTTTAGACAAACATTTACCAAAGTTTGATGAACCACCAAAGCCAGTTGAGTTGAATCTTCCTAAGTTAAAAAAGATTGGTTCAATTAGTGAAGCACCAAAAATACAATTACCAAAATTAAAAAAGGCTAAGTAATATGGAAAGAGTAATAGATTGTCCAATATGTTATGATACTGATTCTTGTTTTGAAGATGTTCAAGATGAATTTAAGTCTTATATGTGCTTTAATTGTGGATTTATGAGTAGTACATATTATACAAAAGATAGTGAACATAAAATTCAAAGTAGTTCTCAACTTATACAAGATTTAAGGTATTGGGATAAGGAAAGAGAGATATATTGGTATCCATCTGTAGTCAACATGGGTAAGTTAGGAATAATATATCCAGAAGGCAATGTAAACAATTGGAAATGGAAATTTGCATCAGTAGTAGAAGTTGATGAAAGTGAAAAAGAACTTTATCCTATACCAGGCAAAGAAGGGGAATATTATACAGAACGACTTGATGTGGAGAGTGCTATGGAATTTGGTCAATATGACTTTTTAAAGGCCTGTCAAACAATGGGAATTGTTGGAAATAATTTAACTCATATTGATGGAAAATCAGTAGCTAACGCATAATGGGATTTTTACAGATTCATAAGGGGTTGGTGGATGATAAAACTACAGTTAATCCACAAAGGGCCCAACGGGGTCGTGTTTATGAGGTAAGATACAAAAGTAAAACAGCATCCAAGACCCAGTATTTAGTTATAGGTTTAAATATCTATCCAAAAACAGGTGGTAAGTCAAACCAACTTTTACATTGTTTAGATTTAGATGAAATTCCCCTGGCCGAAGTTAGAAAAATAATAAAAACAGGTACTACTATAAAAACAAGAGTTGAAGAAGGACTTTCACATCAACGATTAGAAATAGATGGTAGAAATCTAGCATATTATAATAGTGAATTAAAGGCAATTCAAAAAAGAATTCCTGGTGTTTATAAAACTTTTAAATTGAGTAATATAACTTCTTTTCAACTTTGTAATTATGATTTCAAGGAAGTGGCCGACAACAATACTTTAAGGAAATTCGGGTTATTGGATGAAACTTAGTTATGGTATTACAGTTTACAATGAAGCAGAAGAACTATTTAGATTAACAGATTTATTAATAAACAATATTGATAAGGAAGATGAAATAGTCATTTGCGTTGATGGTAATGATGAAAAGGTAAAACTTGTTTTAGAAAATTTGCAAAAGACCTACCAATGGAATAGTAATATTATAATCTATAATAGAAAACTTGAAAAAGATTTTGCAGCTCATAAAAATTCAGTTATAGAAAATTCAACAGGTGATTATATATTTCACATAGATGCCGATGAGTATCCACACGAAACATTGCTCTTGAAATTAAAACCAATATTAGAAATAAATGAGGGTGTTGATTTAATCTGGATTCCACGAGTCAATACAATTGAAGGTATGGAACAACATCATATAGAGAAATGGAGATGGAGAGTTACAGAAAACAACTGGGTAAACTATCCCGATTATCAGGCACGAGTATTTCGTAACGATGAAAGTATAAGATGGACACGACCATTACACGAATACATTACGGGTTGTAAAACATATTCACATTTACCACCACAAGAAGAATTAAGTTTGTATCATCCAAAGACAATAGAAAAACAAGAACAGCAAAATATGTTTTATAATCAAAATTTTAGTAGAGAATTAAATGTCCGTACTTCTAAATAATATTCCAGATAAAACAGAATTAAAGGACACGACATCACTTAAATTTAAATCAGATTTAATTGAATATTTAAGGGGTGGATATGAAGATAAAGTTTGTTTAGAGGTTGGAACTAATCGAGGGTGGACTACAAGAATTTTAAGCTCATTATTTAAAAAAGTTATAACTTATGAAAGTGATATAGAATTAATAAGAGAGGCTAAAGATAATAATTCAGATAGAGATAATATTGATTATGAGATGACAAATGTGTATGGTGGTGATTGGAAGTTAAAAGAAAAAGTTGATGTGGTATTTATAGATTGCTTACATGATTATAATTCTGTAATGAAAGATATTAATAATTCAATAAAGTTATGTAAACCAAATGAAGAAATTTTACTTATTTTTGATGATTATGGGTTAAATAATGCCTGGGATGGTGTAAAGGAAGCTGTAGATGAGTATTTAAAAGATTCACGATTTGAAATAGTTAAAAAAATTGGTCAACCTAAAGGATGGAGTTATAAAACGGGTAAACGAATGTGGGGTGAATCTGGGATGACATTAAAAGATGTGGAAGGGGTTATTTGTAGATATAAAAATAATAATACATTAAAAGTGGAAAAAAATATGATATTTTGGAGAATTGTAGATGATACCTTATACGCTGTAGATAAGGTAAAGGAACTTGGATTTCCTAAATCAGACCCGGCTTATATACCAGATGAGTATTTAGAAAAACAAATTTTTACCGTATGTAGAAGTTGTTTGGGTATAGGAGATTGGGGAGTAATTGCTTCCATGCCAAGATTACTAAAAGAAAAATATCCCAATTGTACAGTTCAGATACCATCAGAGAAACTATTGAAAAGTTTATTTGAACCATATGCTTCAGAGTGGTTGAAGTCTTGGAAAAATCCATATCAGACAATGGAGTATATATTTAGAAATAATCCGTATGTAGATGCATTTGTGGACACGGTTACGGATGAAATATTCCACGACCATTACCGAATTTATGATTCAGAGAAATCAGAAATTCCATTGGTAGAACAGATGTTAGATTTTTGGCAATTTACTCCAGAAGAGTATGAAGATTCATCTCCTGAATTATATTTTACTGATGAAGAAAAAGAAATTGGTGATACTATAATTGAAGATAGAGCACCAAATGGTTTTGGTACTTTTTTATTATCTAATAGATTTGATAAAAATAGGGATACTGAATTTATTGAAAGGGCACTTAATAAACATAAATTACCATATTTTTATTGGGTTTCTAAACCATCTTTACTTTCATCGTTTGATGTTGATACGGTTTTTGATATGAGGAATGTATCAATTAGAGTTCAAATGTATTTAAAAACCAAGGCTGATGTTTTAATAGGAAATATGAGTGGGGCAGATATAATGTTCCCAAGATATACAAAAGTTTATATGGCACCAAAGATTGGTGGATTTGGTTCAAATATTGTTAGAGGAAATTTAGTTACAAAGATAGAGGATATATAATGGCACACAAAGAACAATGGGTATTCTGTGGACAAGTTAAGGGATTACATCCTGAATATTTTGAAAATAAAAAAGTTTTAGATATTGGTTCATTTGATGTAAATGGTAACGAAGAGTTTTTATTTAAGAATTGTGATTTTACTGGATTAGATATAGGTGAGGGTGATGGAGTTGATGTGGTTTGTCCAGCACAAGACTATGACCAACCTGATGAAACATTTGATACAATAATATCTTGTGAGTGTTGGGAACACAATCCATTTTATAAAGAGAGTATTCAGAACGCTGTTAGAATGCTAAAAAGTGGTGGATTGTTTTTCTTCACTTGTGCAACAACAGGTAGACCAGTTCATGGTGTGTCTTATTTAGAAGAGCAATGTTCTAAACAATATGATAATTGGAAAACACTACCGAATGTTGAAAGGGAGAATTGGGATAACGATTATTATAGGAATGTAACAGAGGATGATGTCAGAGAAGCAATTGATGTAGATGAGATTTTCAGTAGTTATGAATTTGAGGTAGAAGAAAATCATTGTGATTTATTCTTTTGGGGAATTAAGAAGTGAAAATATTGATATTAGGTGGCAATAGGTTTGTAGGTAAACAATTATCTCAAGAGTTGTTAGTGAATACAGCATGGGACTATGAGTTATATACAAAATTACCTGGTATCAATAAAGTTGATGTATTTAATCGTAGTGGTACAGGAATTTCAAATGTAAATAAAATACAAGGAGATAGGAATAATAAAGAAGATTTAAAAAAAATAGATTTTGGTAAGTATGATTCTATTGTTGATATGTGTTTGTATAAAGTAGAACAATTTAATTTGATAAAAAATTTAATACCAAAAAATACAAATTATGTTTTTGTAAGTAGTGGTGCGGTTGATTATCAAAAAGATTTTGGAGATTACGCTTCAGAGAAGATTGAAGTAGAAAATGCATTGATTAAGAGTAAGATTAATTATAAAATTGTTAGGCCATCGTATATAGTTGGGAAAGGTGATCCACATTCACGACTTGAATCTTATATAACACCATCTGTACCAGTTGATGGTGGCCAAAGGGGTGCTATGAGTGTAATAAATTTAGTTTTTGTACAAGATGTGGTAAATTGTTTAGTTAAGTTATCAGAAGATTTAAGTAGAACTAATGAAATTTATTATATTTGTGGTAAAAATTATAAAATAAAGGAGTTATTGTTTAAATTAACACATTCATTAAGACAATATAATTCAAAATATAAGATGAAGTTTGGTAAAGCAGCTCCACGATTGGAGTATTTAGAAAACAATCCAATTTATACGATAATAGGAAATTCAAACAATCCACCTTTTAAAAATTTTCCATTTAAGTTTACTCATTCACAGAGAACAAAAATAACAGATCACTATGGAGTATCAATTTCTAATTTTACAGATAGGATTAGAGAATATATAGAAACAACAATGGGGCCGCCTAAATGATATATTTTAGATCAAAACCATACATACCAGATTCAGACAAAGATTGGATTTTAGAAAAGTATAGAGAGATACTTGATACTCGTGGTTTAATACAAGGAAAATATGTATCTCAATTTGAAGAAGAAGTTAGGAAATATGTAGGAACTAAACATGCAATAGCTGTAAGTTCTTGTGGTGTTGGTTTAGAAATTACATTACGGGCAACTGGTATAACAGGAAGAAAATTTATTGTTCCAACACAAACTTATCCAGCAAGTGTCAGTTGTATAATTCGTTCAGGAAATATTCCAATAGTTGCTGATGTAGATGAAAGAACTCAATGTCTTTCTTTGGATATAATTAAACAAAATATGAGTGATGATGTTTGTGGTGTGGTTCATGTTCATATGGCAGGATTAATTACACCTGAAATGTCAGACATAAAAGAGTATTGTGAGGACAATGGTTTGTTTCTTTTAACAGATGATGCACACTCATTTGGATCACAATTATATGATATAAACAAAGACCATAAAATGTCAGCAGGTGATATAGGAAATGTTGGAGTATTCTCGTTCTATCCATCTAAAATCATAACAACGGCCGAGGGTGGTATGATTACCACTAATGATGATGAGTTAGCAGACAAGTTACGGATTCTGAGGAGTCATGGTGTGGTCGGTAATGATGTTGAAGTAGATGGGTTGGATTATGGTGTTAGGTGTGAAATTCCATCATCTAATTATCGGATGACAGAGTTTAACGCAGTTTTAGGGTTATCACAAATCAAACATATTGATGAGTGGATAAATAGAAGAAATGAGATTTCCGAACTATACAGAAAAAATTTAGAAGATGTTGAGTGGTTAGAATTACCACTATATGATGAATTGATTAGACAGACTTGGTGGCAGTATATTGTTAAGTTAAATGGTGAAATTGATAGGACAGAGTTTTTGAAAAAACTATTGGACAAGGGAGTTCAGACAGGAAATGCATATTGGCCAGCTTGTAATCAACAGGAAGTGTTCAAACCATATGTAAGTGAGTTTGGATGTCCGATAGCAGATGAATTTTTAGAACGACATTTTTCATTACCTATGTATATAGAATTATCAGACGATGATATAGTTGAAATTTGTAACATTGTAAAGAGTTGTAAATGAGAGTATCAATACACCAACCAAATTTTGTTCCTTGGTATCCGTTTTTTCAGAAGATTAAAGAAGTGGATATTTTTGTAATACTTAAAGAATGTCAGTTTGAAAAGAATGGATACCAAAATAGATTTAATTTTAATGATAAGTGGTACACAATGAGTGTTAAAAAAGGATTAGAACCAATACGAGATAAAGTATATATTGATCCAAAGAATAGTTGGGATAAAATTAAAAATAGTTTACCTAAATATAAATCTATATTAGACGAGATGGATAAGTGTATTGGTGAGAATTTAGCAGCCACCAATTTTTGTATTATATCAAATTTTTGTGAAATGTTAGGTATAGATACAGAATTGGAAGTAGACCAACCAACTGATTTAGTATCAACAGAAAGATTGCTAGATATTTGTAAATTTTGGGGAGCAACTGAATATTTATCTGGGATAGGCGGTAAGGATTATTTAGATGTCAAATTGTTTAATGATAATGGTATAAAAGTTGTGTTTCAAGAAGATATGGATAGACGGCATACATTGGAGTTATTGTGAAATTTTTAAATTTTAACAAAGTTTTATGTCTTGGTGCACATCCAGATGATGTTGAATATGGTATGTTAGGTTCAATGTGTAAATTCACGGATACTGAATTTGATATATTGGTATTGTCGGAAGGTGGTGATTTTGATAAAAGTACTGGTAAAGATAGACAAAAAGAATGTCAGAGTATATGGAATAAAATATCCAATGTTAATGGTGGATTTACTGATGTTAAGCATGTGGTGAATCATCAAGAAGATGAATGGGTAAATATTTTAGAGAGTGGTGATTATATTTCAACGGATTACGATTGTATTTTTACATTACCAAGTGAAGATTCACATTTTGAGCATCGGATTGTTAATAGTATGACACCAGCATTAGTTAGACATAAAAAAATAGGGATAATATCTTATCGTACACCGAGTACATTGGATAATTGGATTCCTAATTTTTATGTTGAAATAAATTTGAATGAGAAGATGGAACATTTAAAAGAATTTAAAAGTCAGTTAAGTAAACCATATTTTTCAGAAAATTCGTTCAAGAGTTTTCATAGTAATTATCAATGTTTTAAGAAGAATATTGAATATGTTGAATTGTTTAGAGTTGAAATAATTTATAATTAAAGGTATATATGATGAAAAATAAAGTGGTTATTTATACAGCAATATTTGGTGGGTATGATGAGTTAGTAGAACCAGACTATATTCCTGAGGGTTGTGATTTTGTATGTTTTACAGATTCAACACATTTTAAATCAGATGTTTGGGATATACGAGTTGTTAAACCTTATTATGAACAACCAGTTAGAAATTCTCGGTATTATAAAACAAAACCGCATGTATTTTTTCCTGATTATGAAATAAGTCTTTGGATAGATGGAACTATTAATGTTAAAAATGATATTCACTATTTGATAAAAGACCATTTATCTGATGCAAATATGGCGTGTTTTAATCATAATCGGACTATTTTGGATCCACATGATTGTGCATATTTTTCAGCACAATATATACTACAACTTGGGGAAAAAAATTATAAAAAAAATCCAGAGCTTGGATTAAAAACTTATAAAGATGATCCTGCCTTGATAGTACCACAGATGGAAAAATATAGACAGGAAGGGTTTCCAGAACATTTTGGTCATGTTATTAGTGGGATAATGTTTAGACGACACAATGAGCAAGATTGTATAGATGTTATGAAAACTTGGTGGGAAGAAATTAAGTATCATAGTCATTTGTGTCAATTGAGTTTAGGTTATTCTTTTTGGAAAAATGACTTTAAATGGAATTGGTTACCAGGTGATATTAGGTCATTTCCAGATATTGTTCATCAAGGTCCCCATACTTCAAAGCTTATTACTGCAGATATTATTAATGAATCTAAAAAAGGTTCAATGTTAGTTGATAAGATTAATGGTTTAAATAAGATTGAGATTCCTAAAGAAGAATTTGCAGTACTTGGTTCGGGATTATTATCATTGATGGGTATACAAGAAAATAAAAATCTTGATATTATAATAACATCTACGGCAAGACATAAATTATTTGACGGAAATAGAGATTCTATAAACTTAAAGTATGATGGAGTGAATATATTAAAATCAAATTCAATTAAAAATTTTAGTTCACACGGAGATGATGATTTGATAAGAAATTATACTTTTAAAGTAAATAATTATAATTTTTTAGAACCAAGATTTTATTTTAAAGAGGGTAATAAAAACCTAAAACATTTTTTATTAACGGAAGAAAATAAGAAATATCCATTTAATCAATTATCTAAGGACAAGTGGTATGTTTAAATTATTAGAGATTAATGATATAATTGATATCCATAAAGGAGTTCCAGCAGTAGTTGAAGCACACGGTCCAACTGCAGATATTAACAGGTCAAAGATAAATGAGTTACATGCTAATAAGGAGATAATTTTATTTGGAATAAATGAGTGGTGGGCATTTGAACAACATCCCCGTCCAGATTATTGGGTAAGAGCACATACAGGAGCAAATGGTGGTCATGTAATAGAAAAAGATTTTGATTATTTTAATAAATGGACGGGTGGGGAAATACCGTTATTAAACTGTGATACAACTGAACGAACAAGTTTAGAAACAGCAAAAAAAGTTTTAGATTGTCCTTATTTACCATATGACAATAGACATTTTAATGGTAAATCCTGTTCTGAAAATTATGATACATTAGAATGGTTTACACCAATTGATAAAACATTTTTTCCAGATTGTTGTAATAGGATAGGTAGATTAACTATCCAGGAAGAATTTCAAAAGTATACTAATTATGAAGAATTAATGAGTGCAAGTAGTTTTACTGGATCCGTATATATGCTAACATTTGCTGTATTAATGGGATGTAATCCTATATATATTAATGGGATGGATTTAGATTATTTTGGTGAAGGTGGAGTTTATGCTAAATTAAATGAAAACAATCCTTTTCCAAGATTTAGTCCAGGTCCACAAACATGGACAGGATGGAGACGAGATTGGATGATGAGAGATTTTATCATTATTAATGAGAGTGCTAAAAACATAGGAGTTGAGGTTTTAAATCTTAACCACGATACTTGGTATAAAGTATTTAAGGGTGGTAATTTATAGAGAACATAGGAGTTTATTATGAGTGAAGTATATATAATTGCAGAAGTAGGCATTAACCATAATGGTGATGTCCAACTGGCTAAAGAGTTGATTGATTTAGCTCACGATTCTGGATGTGATGCAGTAAAGTTTCAAAAAAGGGATATAGATTCGGTATATTCAAAGGAAGAATTGGATACACCGAGAGAATCACCTTTTGGAACAACAACAAGACAGCAAAAAGAAGGTATAGAGCTTAGTATAGAAGAATA
>CEUI01064393.1_pt1 | contig 12220 bp, 4 predicted proteins | sample 531411 | NCBI WGS metagenome assembly CEUI01 (sample SAMEA2622841, study PRJEB7988) | marine metagenome | isolation source: saline water (ENVO:00002010), including
CTGGTCCACCTTGGCCAGCTGGATCTACCCAATAAACATTACCATCTATTATTTTCATATTATGTCCTTTACTGTAATAAATATCTTCCCAAGCTCTTCTTTCTTTATCTGTCATCATTTCACTCCACTCGTCTCTATTGGTACCCATGTTTCTCATTTTTAGTAAATTTTGATTAATTTTATCATAACTTACTAATTTACCTTGTTCACTTTCAATTTTTTGTCTTAGTTTATTGTATTTTTTAGTTCCAGGAGCCATTCTGGATATTTTCTTTAAATCTCGTTTAACAGAGTTACTAATCTTTATAGCTTCTCCAGCTATATCTATTTCTGAATTACTTAATTGACCAAATATTTTACTGTCATCAAATTCTGGCATTACAGCCATCAAGGCTTCAAACTTAGCTCTGTCTTGAGCGCTTTTTGCTGTTAGATATTTTATAGTTGGTTTAAATAGTAAATCTAATGTTCTTCTAGTCTCTAATACCTTTCCTTCACCTTGTAATCTATAATAAGCTGCTTGTTTTTCTATTACACCACCACGTCTAGGCCCTAAATTAGCTATTTGTCTATCTATAGCCGTAGTATTATGACTAAAATCTTGAGCTGCTAAATCTTGATAACCAACAGAAAACATTGGATTGTCTATAAGATCTGTAGGCATTAGCTCAGGCATCATTTGATCATACATTGTAGGATCAATTACTATTTCCTCTTCTTTTTCCTTTTTTTCTTCTGCCATGTTTATTTAATTTTAAAGATTATGTTTTTTCTTATAATCAGCAAGTATCTTATCGGCCTGTGATTTGCCATAATAAGCTATATTTATCTTGTGTTGGTTCTCACCATATTCCAATGATCCTTTTGTAAGATTATCTCTTTTAGAAATATAGCTTTCTAAATTAGGATCATTTTTTATGGCTTGAGCATAAGTACCGTCATATTTCCCCGAAGTATTAGCGTTGTTTGCGTTAGGCGATTCGTCTGTTACGTTTTTTCTTACCCAGTTTCCATCTGGATCTTTTTCCCAGTTATCAGGATTTACACCTTCTTCTTCACCGGTTCCTTGCGCGGCATAATAACCAGACATACCACCTTCAACAGCCATACCAAGCCCCTCTACACCTTGTTGTCTAGCGGCCATTCTTGCTTGATCAGCAGCCATATTTCTATCTAAAGCTAACTCGTACATTGTTTCTGTTCGTTTTTGCTCTTGAGCATCTTTAGCTCTTTCTCCAGCTATTTTATACATTTCTGTTTGCGCGGCTCCTTTTTGTTTTAATTGCTCTCCTTGTAATTGTAATCTCTTATTAGCTCTTTCTTGTTCACGTATTTGCATAGACGCCTCTTTAGCGCCCTGAGTACCAATATTCGCCATTGTTTGAGCAAGCCCAGCGATACCAGAACTACCAGCAGCGGTTTTAAGCGTGCTTCCTATATTAGCTAATTGTTGATCTGTTTGTTTTTTCATATAGTCAGCTCCTGTTTGGTCAACTGTTAAATCTTCAGCTAAATTCTCTTCGTAAGGATTTTTCAAACCAGCATAATAATTTTTAAACTCCATATTTTGATAAGCCGCTTTAGCTTGCTCTAATTCAGCCTTAGCAGCTTCCTGCTCTGCTATTCTTTTCTTTCTACCTACTAAACTACCAGCGGCCGTTATAAGTCCTGGTACGGCACCTATAGCAGCTGCAACCCACGGCATTTTTAACGGTGAATTTTTATTTATATTTTTTTTAAATGGAGATGAATATCCCACTAATAATTTTTTCATATTACAATATTTTATCTATTTATAGTTACAGTTTTTGTGCATTATTTACTACTAAGAGCCACGTTAGAGACCACCCTGTATATTTCAGCATGATCTGTGTCATTGTTTATTAATTTTACTTTAGCAAAATAACCTACTAAACTAGAATCATTTATTAAAGTGTTTTTAGAGAACATTATAAAGGCACCGTCTGGTGGTAAGGGACCGTCAACAATTAAAAAACTACTAGCAATAGCAATAATTGGGCCTATTAATATAGGCACGCTTTCTGTATTATTAATATTACCTGTTGTAGTATATTCAACATAATAAGCATTGTCTCCTATTTGTAAAGAATCGTTATTTAAATTGTTTGATAAGTTTATTCTAATTGGCATTATTATGGTGTTTGAGTTCCTATGTTTATAAATTTGTCTAAGTCCATATATATTACTCTATCAGCGCTTGGATATTGATAAATTTGAATTTTCCCAGTCAAAGTCACTGTATCTGTAGACCCATATATAGTTACATAATTTCCTTGAGCTACTCCAGTTTGATCTAATTGCGTTTGAATACTTCCAGCCCCAGATCCTAATGTAGCATGAGAAGCACCTAACGTTACACTTTGCACCCTATTTGTACCAGCATTATTAACTCCTAGCCCAGCAATTGTGGTATTTGCTGATATGCCACGAGTACCATTTAGCGCTATATTAGCATCAGATGCATTTGACCTAACTTGTCTAGTTATTATACTCTCCTTATAGCTCCAAGCGCTAGGATTAGCAGAGAAGTCTAATCCAATAGCGTTTTTTATAACAGCTTGACCATATCCTTTAAAAGTTAAAGTGTTACCATCAGGGAAAGTTTGTGACGAAGAAAGTACTAATGTTTTTGTATCATGATTAATAAGTTGAACTGTAGGTGTTCCTGATAAACTACCACCACCAGAGATACCTGTTATCTGCATTCCAACAGCTAAATCTGTTGTATCATCAACCTTTACTTCAGCCGAGGATGACGTGGCCCCATCTACAGTATCTGTAGTTGTAAAGTATATCATCTCATCCATGCTTTCTATTAAAAAATTACCATTTCTTGGACTATCCGCGTCTATGTCAAAAACATATGTATTATTATGTACTAATCCATAACCATAAGTATTACTTGCGGCAGATGATATAGTCCAATTAACATCCATTGCTACACTAACTGAAGAATTAGGTATACCAGTGCTGTCTATATTTGAAGGCATTGAAGCAAAATTATTAGTATTTGTAGTTATAGGCGTTAATCTAACAGTAACGTTAGCGTTAGTTTGAGATATATCAGTTGACCAAAAAGCAGGATTATTAGACAAAGATGATTCTATAGTTGTCCCACTAAGATGATCAGCATGCACCATAATCTTATATGCACTTCCTGACGCTGGGAAGTCTATAGGTATGTTAAAAAAACTTACACCTAAATCTCCAGAAAGAAATTGAGTAGAATTATTATTGCCATCTACAAACGCTTTTGTTTCAAAATTATAAAATTCAGTAGGTGAAGCCGCGTTATAAATTTGCACTTTAAATTTAGCACCTGGTTCACCAGAGACAGATAGGTATCTACGTTCACCAGCGGCGCGTATATCTGTTGTATTTATTGTTATATTATTTATTTTCATTCTCCTGAAGTTATTGGTTCATAAATGAGATTACCATTATCAAAAATAGGTTCATTAGGATCGAGAGATATTGAGTTTACTACTGTACCTAGTCCTTGAAAGCTAAAACTAGAAGTATCTATAGTTGTATTTTTTCCTTTTATATAATTAAACCATTTACCTTCCTTTTCAATAAACTCCATGACACTTCCACTTTGTTCATTTGTGTCTATATTATCTACATACCACCCAGCTATATAACCTAATGCATTACCATCATTATCAACATCCTCATATAAATTATGGTTGCTAGAATTATACACAACGTTTCCAGCAGCGTCTGTTTCACTTGTAAATTTCCCTACTCTTGATTTAGTTCCTTCGTAAGCTAAAGTATTATAACGTTTAATTTGAGAAGGACTATGGTTTAATAATGTTGTTATAGTAGAATTATATTGTACATCATAAAAGTTATTTCTTATTTCATTATCATGATGCCTCCATAATCTACCCTGATCTAAAGTATAATACGCGTTAGACAAACTTAATCCATTTTCAGGAGTAAAAGATTTAAAACTTGTCCATCCTTTTACATCTTCACTAAAACTTACAGTTTTTGATGGTAAATCTAAGATTCTATTTAGTACAAAATTATCTAAACGACCAGAAAAATACTCTTCACTAACGAATATTACCAAAGTATTTCTAAGCAAACTAGGATCATTAGTTGAATCATCACCTATAATAAATTCCGCTTCAAAAGTTTGTTCAACATCTAAATCGCTAAACGCAAAACCTTCGCCATTAGTATTATATAAATAACCACTAATTTTTCCAGTTACTGGATTTAAATTATCAACATCAAATAAATCAAATTTTAACTTATATTTATCACCTACTTTAAAATCAGAATTAAGTTCTTGATACATACTTGTGTCTATAGGTGCGTTATCAAATAAAGCATTTAAATTATAAGTGTCCCAAGTTATATATTGATCAGTTGTTTGATCAAATCCTGAAAACACCCAATTATTTATACTTCCACCTGAAAATATATTTGTTTTGTCTCTTAAACTAATATCTTTAATTTTAAAATTAGCAGGACCAGTATTGTTTTTTACGTTAAAAACTAATTTATTATTCCATCCACTTTGTGTACTATCCCCAACTTTTATACCATTAGTTTGTCCTATTACTCCTATTGCTGTTCCTGATTGAGTGAGGAATATATCTCCTTGATTAATAGTCGCATCTGTTTTACTGAAATTTAAATCTACCTTATACTCACCATAGTCATTTATTTCGAAACTACACCCATGTCCAGTATCGCTTGCTGAGTGATCATCAGACAAAAGAATTCTACAAGTCATTATTCCAGTAAATCCACCATTGTTACCTTTAGCGCGAAAACGTAGTTCATAACCACTTTGACTTTCTACTGGATTTGTAGTTCCGGTGTTCCATCCATTATTGAAAAAATTCCAAAAACAATTGTTTCCATAATACGCATTATTCCAAGTGACCCACCCGTCTTTAAAATAAACTATTGGCATAGGCGAAAGAGCGTGTAGTTGCTTATGATTTTCATTACCTAAACTCCAATGACCCGCGTTTGGCATTATTCTTTTATTTGTTACATCATTAATTTCTACACGTGTTATTTCTACTTCACAGTTTTTCGAAAGGGTTAATTTTATCTTATCGCTAAAAGCTGGTCGGTCGTGCTTGAATATAACTTCTAAATATCCAGCGCCAATATTACTGTCGTCAAATTGTATGCTACCTTGATGGTTCCATGTTCCCACATATCCTTCTGGTAAAGGAGAACCATTGATAGGATCTCCATTTTGATCTTCAGGTATAGAAAAAGTATTAGTGGTAAAACTTGTGTGATCTGAATCTAATACACCACTCATAACTACTACAGGATTGTATGTAATAGTAGTTTGGTCTATGTGTAATTTTACTTGATACCAATTCCCATCAATCCAATTTGTAACTCCAGATATACTAGAAGAATTTAAAGTCGTTAACGCTGTTAAATCTTGTTCAATTTGAACTCCTGTACTAGTTGAAGTTGATTTAATTATACTTCCATTTGCCTCATGTATACCATCTGCGAAATAAGTTACATTATCAGCGCTCGCAGGTGTAACCCCATCCCAATACTGCGCTCCAGAAAGATAAGATACTATTGCCGTATCTAAATCGACATTAGAATTATTACGTGACCAATCAGGCATACCAGCATTACCAGGGCCATTATAAGTTATATCAACATGTTCCGTAACTTCATTTTGAATAGTGTTTATATCCAATCCATCCCAACCTGGATTTGTATCAGTTATAGGGTTAAGATAACTCCAGTTACCAACATTGGTAGTTCCATCTGCAATAACTTGTGAGTTCGTACCGTTCCATCCAAGAGCGGCGACATTATAATTATTTTCACCTTTTAAAATTAACGGTTGCTTTAGTCTTCTTGTTTTTCTTATTTGAATACTTTTTAAACGGATGTCGTCACTGAAAGTTTCATCTGTCCCAAATCTAACTTTTAATTTTTTTATAACGATTCTTGCTGTATCTTCTGGATTTTGAGGATCTACTAATTTAAAATGACATACATATGTTTTTTCAGAGTTTATTGTATTACCATTCAACCATTGAGAACCTACGGTACTAGTAGTTTGCCATCCTATAGCGCTACCATCAGTGTTTGTACCTGGGGTATAAGAAACATATCTTGGATCATGAATGTCAGTTATACCAGAGTATGCACCACCATCTACGTCAACGAGTAATGAACTATCAACTTCTTGATCAGTGTCAGTATCCCATAAAGTAATACGAGGACGAATTGAAGAACCACTTGTGGGTTCTATTTTAAATTGTATTCTTATCTCTTCTCCATTAAAAATATCAGAGTTCCTTACTACATAAGGATTGTTAACACCATCCCAATAATTCTTAACTCCACCGTGTAAAATACTATCGTCTAACATATCTGTCATTGGCTCTACAAAGTCACCAACTTCTATATTATTTCCGCGAATATGATCATAACTAGTACCAGTTGTATTAACTGCTTCTCTCCAGTATTCATTACCACCACTGTTACCCGAGTGATAATGTCCCCATTGATTATCAGAATAAGCGCTCCATTGACACCCAATACCTTGACCACCACCATTTCCAACTACTTCTGTAAATGGTCTATCTGAAGCAGCGGTACTAGCCGTCCATTCATATATTATGCTATCAGAATCAGTATATTGAGCCACTGTTGTAGTAGAAGGATCAGGACTTATATTAGCAGAAGGGATACTAGGTACTGCAGCTACGTTTATTATATCAGCCTCTTGCTTTAACCATGAGTTATTTATTACTTTATAATCTACAACTGGAGAAGTTACTAAATTAATTCCAAGAGGAAATAAACCTTCTAACAATAACTCTGGATTAGAACTTTCAGTTGTAGATACAAGTCCTTGTTCTATATTCTCATTAATTATTAAGTTTTCTTTAAAATGATCTGATAACGTTAAATTATAATCTTGCTTATATTGATCATACGATCCAATTAAATTCGTATATTGATTTAAATTATCTTTAAAGTAATCTTTCATACCATATTCAGATATAGGTGTCAAACCATCCATAGACAATCTTAATACAGTTCCTCTATTTTTATCTGTAAAATAAGCTCTATAAGATTCTTTAACAAAAGACTCTGGGTTTTGTGATATACCATAATCTCCGACAAATGGATTTGCGTCACCTAGAACAGCATTAGAAGCTACCACTTGATGACTACCGTCCGCATTATATAAAGCATTTTTATTTGCTGTAATACCAACAATTCTATCTTCACAAAGAGCAACTAAACTAACTCTTCTTGAAAATAATTTTTGAATACTACCATAGGTTGGGTTTAAGTCTTTTGTAATTTTTTCCGCTGCTATAAATTGATTTAAATTGTTTATACCACTTGTGGAATTATACAGTCCAGAATATATTAATCCATGTTTTCTATTTTCTTCTGCATAGGGCTGTTCTATTGTGCTAGATACTCTCATTCCGTTTGTAATCTTCATAGAATTAAAGTCATCTCTTACTCTATTAGATTCAACGCCATTTCCAAAAGATATACAATTGTACCAATTTAACCCTATAGGCATATTGTTACTATATTGTTCTAATTTTAACTTGTGTATATTATATCCACTGCTCCACGATAAATTAATTCCACCAGTATTAAAATTTCTTAAAGTACCACCTGTTTTCCAACCAACAACTTTAGCAGAAACAAAACTACCGTCTTGGTTATAAATTTTTATAAATAAATCAAAAAGATCAGTTCCGATTGCATCTTCAACGTAATACCATTGATTTTGTGCTTGATGAGGATCTGGAAAACCAGCACTATCACCAACCCATTTTCTAATGTTTGTACCATTTATTAATTGATTATAAAACGGAAACAAACCTTGTACAATTATAGTATCGTCACTCTCCCATTCTCTTATGATAGGTAATTCACCTTCTGAAAATTTAGTTAAATCAGCATTGATCCAGCTTTCAGCGGTACTATTAGTATGTAAACTAAACATATTACCAGGTTTTGCAAATAATTCTCTATTTTTAGGGTTTAAACGAAATGGAATTGCGTTTGAAGCCTCGTAATATAAATTTAAGTCTGTACCTTCTTTAGCTTCTGTTTCAAATACAGCTGGGTTTGATTTAGTTAAATTACCTAAAATATCAGTATCCGGCTCTACAAAATCAATAAAACCTTTAGTGTCTGAATCAAGAGTTCCTGTTGGATCAAACGACGCTGCTGTTGGATCTTTATCTAGTTGTAATATATAACAAACTCTTCTATTGTCAGCTTTACCAAATTCAACTATTTTGTCCATTAACGCTTGGGCTTGAGTAGACTCTCCTCTATTAGGAGTTGCACTTCCATAAAACGGTATTGTATCCACATCAAAAGAATCAGCCCATTCTCTAGCTTTATCCTCTACAGATTCACCGGTTGTTTTATATTCACCTCCATCCCATTTGTATACAACGTTCCAAGAGGTATGATTGTATAATCTCTTTTTAATAACTCTTTTAATAGTATAAACCTCTTTATTCGTATCATCTCTAAATACAAATTGACTACCCTTTTTTAACATATCAACAATCCCTTGGTTAAATTGATTATTAAAACCTGGTTCCCAAGCACTGTTAGCTATAGACATATCAACAGGTTGTCTAGTATCATGGTTATTTATATGAATAGTACCTCTATCGTGAGCCCAATCCCAACCCCGTGCTAAAATATTTCCTAATCCATTTTTTAAAGCGTATCTTTTACTAGGTTTGCTATAATTTCTTAAGTTACTACTATCTATTTCTTCTCTACTCCAATGTGTAGTGCCGTTGTGTAAATCTTCTCCACATCCAGAAAAAGATAAGTGCATAAAGTATTTTTTAGTAGAACTATTACCGTACGTATTATCTAATTTTTTATATTGTGCCGATTCATTATGCCAAAATACAGGTACTTTTTGCCATCTTCTAATTGCGCCAGCCCCATCGTTTATAGTTCCTACGCCATTACTATCATATACCCGCGTTGCGTGTGGCGAATTTGTCATTGGATCAACAACTATAAAACCTTCTAAACCATTAACAACACCAGCTCCAGCTTGCGCGCCATCAGTTTGATTACCACCATGCCACATCCTACCACAAGCGTGTGCAGATAAAGTATGGTCAGCTTGGCCAGCTTCAACGTGTAATGCATCTATAAACCATTGTTTGTGAAATTTACCGCTTGAACCACCATGAGACCACTTGGCTGAAGTATCCATTATACCACCACTACTGTGAATAGAATCCGGATCATCGCTTGGATCTTGTCCTGCGCCATTAAAATTCAATAAAGCATTGTTAGCATAAACCCCAGCTGCGTTTTCATCATCCCTATGATAATAAGCCCCAATTGTTTCACCGGTATTTACTAAACTAGGATCTAAAACAGTATCAAAAAAAGGCTCTATTAATTCTTTAGTTAATTCATTTGATTTTATTTTCACAAAAAATCTCCCTGAAAACTGTTCTAATGATTTCTGTGTTCTTCTTTCAATTTTTACACCAAAATCATCCGCGCTTGTACACCAGTCATCAGCATCAGCTATTGGGTTAGCTAGCCTTATTCTCCAGTAATCAGTAGGAGATCCATCGCCTACTTTTTCTACAGATGCTATTCTGTATTTTTGTGACTTTCTATCAGAACTAGTGTTAGCTGGCGCGCTAGTACTTGCTCCCCCTGAAAACATTTGAAAAAATAAATAATCATTATTATTAACAGCGTTACTCAGATCAGTTCCTTTAGCATTAGTCTCCCAAGCATCACGATTCATAGTTATAAAATTAAAACCAGGTTGTGGCGCGTGTAAACCACCAAAAAGATCAGTTGTTACAGGTGTTGTACTAGCGCTAGTATCGTCTTGAGCGGATCCAATAATATTATAGTCATATTTTATAGCTTCTGGAGCTTGATTAGATATATCTAATATTTTAAATTTATTTTTCTTACTTACTTGATTTGATCTAGCCCCATAAGTCTTTTTCATTATCAAATAATCTTCTTCTTGTACTTTATTTCTATCTGAAGAAGGAAATGATATCCATAAAGTATCTTCTTCATTTTTATCTTCTATAATGTTTTGATAAACTTTATCCATTAAAAGATTATGATAGTCTTCAGATGTTTCTTTTACAAAAATCTTAAAATAATCAGCCCATAAAGGCGGATACGGGTGGTCTAAATTTATAGTTAATTGATTGGATTGACTCGCGCTTAAACCATCAGTGTTTTTCCATGGTATCTTTATAGATGCCGCGCTTGATGTTTGTACAGGTGTTTCTCTACCATATTTATCACCGTAAACAATACCTAATTGATAATTTCTTTGTGATTTTATAGATGGTAAACCACCAGATTCAAAATCAATAACGTTTTCATTTATAGTTCTTTGTTGATAATCAACACTTAAAGAAGCCATAGTTTGGCCTTCTAAAAAATTATGTCCTTGAGTATAATTACCATAAACAATTCTATTACCTGTTACCTCTTGAGACAATGCTTTTTTAGGTACATTATCCCATGATCTTACTAGTTGATCTTCTGGAACAGCAGCGTATATATTTTCGTTGTTTACTGTATATTTTCCTTTAAAATCAGTTGTAATTCCTTGAAAAGGAGGATTGTTTGTATTCCACTCGTTATCTGTTTTCTTAATGTTAGCTATAGAATAAACTACATTAGTATCTTCTTCTTTATACAATATATCTATTTGAATAACGTCTTTAGGTATATAATCTGGAACAAAATCAAAGATTTCTATTTCCTTTATTCTATTTATCATACCAGCGTTATACGGTTCATCTATAGGTAATGTAAATTCGCCAGCTTCAAATATAGTTTGTGAAAACGGTCCAAAAGGAGAATATTCTCCGTCTATATATTTATATCTAGTAGAAAATCTTATAAATTTATTTTCAAATAAAAAGTCTTCTTCTCCCTCGTCTTCTTCGTCTTTATCGTCTGGGTTAAAACCAATTACATTTATACTAGGCGCCTGTAGAGGACGTTTTTTAATTATAGTTATATTTTCTTCTTCTATATCACCTTCATCAACTCCATTAATTATTAATTTAGTGTGAGTTACAGAATCAACAGTTCCTTCTATACATCTATCAATATTTATTTTTCTTGGTTCATTTTCATTATCTGTCCAAAATAATAAATTATCTATTATATTTATACCTGTTATTGTTTTATTGGGAAATTTTAATACAGCGGAATCTGTATTAGCTTTAGTGTCGACAAATACTAGAGTAGTTAAATCAGTTTTTAAAGAATATTGTAAAATATAATCTGTACTGTTACTCTTTACAAACCAATATAAAGTATCGTCTTTTTCATTTGAAATACTACCAACACAAATAGAGTTTTCTCCTTGATTTATTATATCATCTACTCTAATATTACCTAATAAGTTTTGAGCAGTACCAACGTCTGATCCATCAGAAGTAGTAATTTGTATATTTTCTGCGTCTATGTATTCTCCACTAGGAACAAGTCTCTCGTCAAGATCCTTGTTCATTTTGGCCTTGAAAAAACTGTTTACAATATCTGGCATGTGTTAGTGTTTTATATGTTTAGATCTACCTCTTAATATTTGAGTAATCTCTTCTAATTTTAAGTTTGATAATCTTAATTTCGCTGCTCTAGTAGCGGCAATTTTTTCTCTTTTATATCTATTTACTAAATATTCTGGAGTATTAGCTTTGGTAGCTAAAACAGCGTGTGTTATCCATTTATACATGGCTTCTTCAGCGAATTTATGAACTTTCATCTCACCATCTGTTCCTAGACTATCACTTATATAATCTAAAATAACTGTTTTTCCTGACACTGTAGAGCTAAAGTGTATCAAACCTTTTAAAGTATCTATATAAAAAGAACCGTTATTTTGAGACATAGAAGAATCTAGTCCATATCTTCTTCCTACGTTTAAAGTATATAACTCGTCGTCATAATCCGGGATGTCAGTTTGGTTAGTCGCTGGATTGTTACCTTTATAATTTGTCCAAGTTGTAGAATCCCCATCTCTTAGCAAATCATTAGAAACACCATCAACAGTCATTGTTATATTATCTACTTTTTGCGTGTAAGTATTAGTACCGACACTATTACTCTCAATACCATTGTCGCTTACTATTAGTAAATAAACTTCTTTATTACCATTAGCATTTAA
>CEUI01025200.1_pt1 | contig 12215 bp, 15 predicted proteins | sample 531411 | NCBI WGS metagenome assembly CEUI01 (sample SAMEA2622841, study PRJEB7988) | marine metagenome | isolation source: saline water (ENVO:00002010), including
ATAAATATACCTTTTCATTCATTTACAGTATAACAGACTGAAAAAGGTTGTCAAGAATTTTTTAGGCGTCATCACCCCAGTCCGGGTCAAAGACAGAGGAATCAATGATTTTGAAGTTACCTTCGTTATCATGCCCAATATTGCCCCTGCCAAGCTCATACTTGTCAATAGCAAACTCGTGCATTGCTTTACTTAGCTCTTGGTATGCAGGACCAGCGACCGGAACTAAAAGGTCTTGCACTCGCGGCGCTTCGAGATCTTCCTCGCTCTCATAGCCGGCTCGGGGCATTTTGGCTCTGTCACCCCCGCGAAAAGAACTCATGATAACTTTCATGATATGAAAAGGGTCGGCGGGATTAATGTTTTTCGCCTGGCGTGACTGCAGTATGGCTTCTTGTTCGGCAGGGAAAGACTTATCAAGTATTTTTTGCATATCCTCCATACGACTGACCGGTGTCGCCTTCTCCATCACCACCCAAGAAAAGTCATCAGCATGCGCATACGCTTTGGGAAAAATAAGAGGATATCTTTTTGAAGTCTCAAAATCATCCTTGTTCATCTGAAGGTTTTCTTTGTCGGCCTTGCGTCCAGGGTAGGCATGAGCAATTTTTACCACATGCTCGTCATCACCTGTCGGAGCCCAGACAGACCGAAAGGACCCGCTACCCACTCTTTTGAAATTAGGGTTTTCGTGATTGGAACCAAGGCGCATTTCGCCTGTTAGACTTTCTATAAATTCTGGAAGCTCTTTCAGCCACGGGAAATATTTTTCTTCGCCTTCTGCAAGGTACTTCCGCCAGTTTTCAAGTAGGAGTTTCATTTCTTAACTTTCTTTTGCCTGTCTAGGGTCTTCTTGCTTTTCTTTTCATCCGGCAAGAGCTTCTCGATTCTGAATTTTAGTATGGGATCCCCATTAATCGTAGGTTGCCCAAGAGCATCGGTACCCATCCTTTTGACTGTGACTCTTTTATTTTTATACCGCCCAGCCAAAAGGATGTCACCAATCTTGATATCCAATTCAATCTTTTTCATACTATAAATAGTATTATTGTGTCAATAACCACTCAATTGAATAGATCACTTCCTCAGCACTATAACCTCTGTCAATATCTCGCAAAACCATCTCACGATCAATATAGTAGAAGGTTGGCCAACCAGAGAGAGCCCAACTTCCTCCGCCGCTCTCAAGCATCGCTCGACTTCCGCCGATAACCAAAGAATCAGTCAGACCATACTGCGCAGCCCATTCGTCCAAATCGTCTTGATCCGGAACATTACCTTGGGCGTCTTCTACCAACACCGTAATATATAACAACCCTGTATCTCGATATTGATCTTGTACTTCTTGCGCGTGCGCTGCTGCACTTCGACATGGACCGCACCACCCGGCAGAAAAATCTAATACAATGGATCGACCATAAAGCGCGTACAGACTAAAGTTTTCTCCCCGGTGATCTTTCGCAAAGATGTTGCAAGGGTGATCTCCCTCTACGCACGCGCATGTCTTCCAGTCAATAGGACTAGGCGGCAAGACGCTCCATGGATCAATTGTGTGGCTTGTGGGCAGAGTGAAAAGATCGACCTCTTCTTCAAGATCCGGCGGACCGATGTCCTTAAATCCTTTATCTTCCTCTCCGAGAGGGGCAGTGCAAGCTGCCATTAATGTACATAATGCTAATATAATTGCTTTTCGCATAATATATACCTCCTATTGTAACTAGAAGGCAATACCTGTGTGTCTATGTAAAGTCTTTAGGGTCGCGGTACTTTAATCGCACACGTTCAGAGATAGGAATTGCCTCACCGTCGCCATCGATTCGTACGAAGGTCATCTTGGTGCTTACTACGATCTTCTGTGAACCATTATATACAGAATGCCTTCTGGCTTCCATATTTAGCCGTAGAGAGGTTTTTCCTATCTTCTCCACCTCTCCGTATATCTTGATGATTTGCCCGGGTCTGACGGGCTTCTGGAAGCTCACACCGGCGATATGCTTGGTGACCATCCGCGGCGTATCTGCCGCTTGGGCTGCATATGCTGCCGCAGCTTCGTCAAGCCACGCAAGCATGACCCCGCCAAAGAGGTTGCCATGGTAACCTACATCACTTTTCTTTACAAAGTGGGTAGATATCAGCTCCATTTAATCTTCAATCTTTTTCTTAGTGGGTTTTTTACACAAAAGATCTTGGTTAACTTTTTTTACTCGATGACAATCTGTACTCTGACATAATTCGTTAACCTTTGCCTGAAGAGCTTCCAACTTTACAGCTAAGCTGGCCATGGCTGTAGATATCTCTTTGATTATTTCTTTCTTTTTAGAGTCCATTTTCTTCAATCTCCTGCATCATCGCAAAATGGGCATTAGCCACTGCCTGTCGGACTTTAGGGTCCAATAGTGCTGAGGCATCATCGAAATTAGTCATAAAACCATTCTCGGAGAGGACTGCCGGCATATGAGTCTTTCGAAGCACATAAAAGTTCGCCCAACTGTCATTGCTGCGGATCCCTCGATCGCGAAAAGGAGTAAGGTCAGCTAACCAACGTTGCAAACTGGTGGCTAGCCGCTCACCTGATTTGCTTTTATAGTGATGAAAGGTGCAAACCCCTTTTGCTTGATTAAAATCTCTGCCGTTACCAAAGGCATTCGCGTGTACAGACACATAGATACAATTTTTGCGCTCTTTGTGGATTAAATTGGCTTTTCGCACGCGGTGACTTAAGGGGAGATCTTCTTCGGTATCCACTAAGTTAATAACATTCTGATCTTGTCCGTTATTGGCGAAACTATAGCGCGGATCGAGACCTGAGCGCTCTCTGATGGACGAAGCGAGAGCCAATTGAAGAATTCGCCTCACAACATCCCGATTAAACTCCCCTTCGTACAGTACGGTGCCATCGGGGAACGCTGGAGATCTCTTACCAGCCGTTTGATAGACACCATCGATGATTCCACCGTGTCCCGGGTCCAATAACCAAGTATATCTCGACATAGATTCTGTATCTCCTTAATATAAGTAGAAAAGAAAACTATAAGTACCTACTCCAAATAGGATTGGCATGTTTGATGCGTTTTTTAACAAAAGTGCGATATGATGGCGCCCGGGGCTTCTTTCTTAACGAAACTGGCGCATCTGGCAGCAAATAGTCGGATTTCTTTTGATTACAGTCGATACAAGCAGTCACGACATTGGTCCACTCCGTTTTTCCGCCTTTTGATCGCGGTCGAACGTGATCAACGGTAAGTTTATCTTTTGGAAAGACTTTTTCGCAATATTGACACCTATATTCGTCCCGAATGGCAATATTTCTCTTAGTGCAAGGTAAGGTAAAGAAATTTTCATCAATATGACGGAAAAGAGCGATAACTAAAGGAATTTGAAACTTTTCTTTGGCTGAGCGCACCCATTTGTCACTATATTCGACTGCCCATGCCTTGTTTAGCCACGTTAATACAAACGCTTCTTGCCAACTGATCACCTCTATAGGCTTAAACGCAGAATCAAGCTTGAGAACACTAATATTTTCCATCATTCATAATAACTATTCTAAAAATGCCAGATTACCGCTTGAATCTATCGACTAGATGTATTATAATAAAATCGCATACGAATGTAAACACGTTTTCACTGCCGAAAGAGTATTTAGTATATGAGCGTCTTCCGCAAACACAAATCTATCGTTGATAGAGCTGCATCTGATCGACAACGCCATAAAAAGAAGATTGAGAAGGCTATCAAGGAATCTATCAAAGATGTGATAGCGGATGAATCAATCATTGGACAAAATGGCAAGAAAAAGATCAGAATTCCCGTACGCGGCATTAAAGAGTACCGATTTATCTATGGTAATAACGAAAATAACAAAACTGTAGGCTCTGGCGGCGATCATACACTCAAAAGGGGTCAAAAAATCGGAAAAAAGAGAGCTGATAAAGCAAAAGGACAAGGTACCGGCAAAGCCAGTGACCAAAGAGGCGATGAATACTATGATGTAGAAGTAACTCTAGAGGAATTAGCCGAATATTTGTTCGCCGACCTTGAATTACCCGATTTAGAGAAAAAACAGTTCAAGTTTGTCTCCCAGGAGACGATAAAACGAAAGGGATACCGGTTTCAGGGTATCCGACCCCGACTTTCCAAAAAAGAAACGCTCAAAAGGAAGATTCGACGTCAAAAAATGGCTCAAAAGGTGGGGACTTACGACCCGGAGAGCGGCGAACGCTTTCCATTTCACAAAGACGACCTCAAATATCATCACATCAAGCCAAAAATCAAAGAAAATAGCTCCGCAGTAATCTTTTTCCTCATGGATGTGTCTGGGTCAATGTCCCAGGACCGAAAATACCTTGCGCGAAGCTTCTTTTTCCTCCTCTATCAGTTTCTGAACCACAAATATGAGCGAGTGGAGGTTGTTTTTATCTCACATTCCACTCACGCAGAGCGAGTATCAGAAGATGATTTCTTCAAAGTAGGAACTTTCGGTGGCACCATTATTTCATCCGCCCTAAATAAAGAATTAGAGATTGTGGATAAAGAATTTCATCCAAATGCATGGAATATTTATACCTTTTATTGCGGTGATGGCGAAAATTGGTCCTCCGACAACGAAAAATCCCTGGATTTATTCAAAGAAATTAAAGATATTAGCCAATTAACAGCTTACTGTGAGATCAACGAGCATTATTCCAACTTTGCCGAGGAAGGCGAAGAGGCTGTTATGCCGGATGGTTATCCTTGGCCAAGCTTTTCCGCATGGAAAAATGAAGATTTAGAAAATCTTTGGTCAAAATTAGCGCCAATTTGTGATCATAAGTTTAAGAAAGTTATGATTGGGCAAACGGAGCACATCTGGAAGGCTTTTAATGCGCTATTCGGGGGAGGAAAATAGAAATGAGCGACTGGACAGAAGCAGATCTCCTCCACTGGGATGAGAAAATTATTCGTGTGGCGGAAGATCTTGGTCTCGACTGGCACCCTATTGACTACGAAATCATTGATTTTCAAGAAATGCTTGGTGCCATGGCTTATGTGGGACTTCCCACACACTATAGACACTGGTCTTACGGTAAAGAATACGAACGTACACACACCATGTACAATATGGGGCAAACAGGGCTCCCCTATGAGATGATTATCAACTCCAATCCCAGCATAGCCTACCTTATGCGAGAAAATGCCTTATATATTCACATTCTTACGATGGCACACTGTGTGGGGCATAGTGATTTTTTCAAAAATAATCGCATGTTTGACGACACCAACCCCGATAACATCATTGACAGCTTTAAGTCAGCGGCTAAATACGTTCGCAAATGTATAGAAGACCCTTCGATTGGCATCGATAGAGTTGAAGAAATTATGGATGCAGCGCACGCCATTAAGTACCAAGTACCCAGGTTCCCCGGCATTAAATATAAAACACGAGATGAGGTCGTTGAGATAGAGAAGACTAAGATGAATCTCGATCCTCATTACAAGCCTAACTTGTCTAAAGTTCCAATTCGGCCCGAATATAATCTGTTGAAGTTCATTGCTGAACACAGTAAGCACCTAGAGGAATGGGAACGGAATCTTATTCTCATTGTCGAAGAAAGCTCCAAGTACTTCATTCCCCAAGCCCTTACAAAAATAATGAACGAAGGTTGGGCGTGCACAATTCATTACAAGATAATAAATGAACTAAACCTTCCGGACAGCTTGCACCTTCCGTTTATCAAGCTACACAATCAAGTAGTGCGCCCCCATTTGGGGCAGATGAACCCTTACCACCTAGGATTTAAGCTCTTCGAAAGCATAATCGAAGAGGGAGGATTTCAGGAGGCTATGATCGCTCGTGAAGTACATAACGATATATCATTCCTAAGATTTTATATGGATGCTGCATTTATGGAGGACATGAATTATTTTAGCTACTCCTTCAAAAAACAACAAAAATCTATTACAATAGATGATGTATCTGATAGCGAAGGTTGGGAAAAAGTACGGGACGAGTTAATTAGGAATGTAGGACTAAACCGCGTCCCGGTAGTCTTCGTTGATGAAGTTGAGAAAGACAATACCCTATCGTTGACACACGAACACGACGGTAGAGATTTAGACCTAAAGTATGCGCGCAAAGTATATGACCACATCCGTACACTTTGGGGAGACAATGTTCGCCTTATCACAATTGTGGAAAATGAAATATGGGAGTTTTAAATTATGACCACGACAAATAAATTCTTGGATAGTATCAAGAGACATCAAGAAACCAAAAAAGATGAAACCTTTAAAGGATATCTTAAAGACTATTTGGAGCTATTAGAAGCAGATGCTAGTATTGCTGATCTTGCCCACAGGCGCCTCTACGACCAAATCGTATCCAATGGAATTACGCACTTAGATGAGTCTAATGACCGCTGCAAAAAAATCTTTGATGGTGATGATGTAAAGGTATTTGATTACTTCTCCAGCCAGTTCTTTGGTATGGAGCGCCCGTTGGAAAAGGTAATGAGATTTCTCCGATCCGCTGCTATGAAGGGAGAGGAAAGTCGCCAAGTACTTTTGCTATTGGGTCCAGTTGGAGCCGGAAAGTCTGCCTTAGTGGAACACATCAAGAGCGCGCTCGAATCATGTGCTCCCATACATGTTTTAGACGGTTGCCCTATTCGTGAAGAGCCACTCCACCTTATCCCCCGCTCCCTTCGTGATGAGTTCGCTGAAGAGTATGGAATTAAGATCGAAGGCGATCTGTGTCCCGTATGTCGTCACCGGCTTATTAATGAGTTTGAAGGTGATTATACTAAATTCCCAATTACCCAGTCTTCATTCTCCGTACGTGGTCGAAAAGGGGTGGGCGTAGTGCCGCCTATGGACCCCAACACCCAGGATACCAGCCTCCTTATTGGATCTGAAGATATCTCGAAGCTTGATCTTTATCCTGAAGATGACCCACGTGTTCTTTCTCTTAATGGCGCCTTCAATGTGGGCAATCGAGGCATCGTAGAATTCGTTGAGGTTTTCAAGAATGAGATTGAGTTCCTTCATACTATGATTACGGCCACCCAGGAGAAGAACGTTCCTTCCCCCGGCAAACAGGCTATGATTTACTTTGATGGGGTTATCCTTGCACACTGCAACGAAGCTGAGTGGAACAAGTTCAAGGCTGAGCACACAAACGAAGCTATCCTTGATCGTATCGTTCGCGTTAACGTTCCTTACACCCTTGAATTTGAACAAGAAGTCAAGATTTATCAGAAGCTGATCAACCGATCAGACTTTGATTGTCATATTGCCCCGCACACATTAGAGATCGCTGCTATGTTTGCGGTCCTCTCGCGGCTCAAGCCCTCCAACAAGGTTGATCCTCTAACAAAGATGAAAATCTATAACGGAGAGGAAATTGTGGAGTCGGGACTAATCAAGAAAGTTGACATTAAAGACCTCAGAGAAGAGGTAGAGGATGAAGGGATGACCGGGATTTCGACACGCTTTGTTATGAAAGCCATTGATGCAGCCCTATCGGACTCCAGCAAGAATATGATTACTCCCATTTCGATTCGCGATGCCCTCATTAAACAGGTCAAGGAGCAAATTGTTAATGCTGACGAGAGAAAGTACTGTCTCCAGTTCCTCCAGAAAGTGTTACATGAAGAATACCTTTCAATTCTGGAAAAGGAGATCACCAAAGCTTTCGTAACAGCATACGAAGAGCAGGCTGAGTCGTTGTTCAATAATTATCTTGATCATGCAGAGGCTTACGTGAACAACACAAAAGTAAAAGATAGAGTGACTAGTGAAGAGATGGAGCCAGATGAAAGATTCTTGCAGTCCATCGAAGAGCAGATTGGAATTAAAGGAAGCTCTAAAAATAACTTCCGTGCTGATATCACTTCCTATATGTTCTCTAAGTTACGCCGCGGCGATACCATTGACTGGAGATCTTATGGTCCCCTACGCGAAGCTATTGAAAATAAGCTTGTGGCTTCTGTGCGCGACATCTCTCGTATTGTTACGAAGAGCAAAAGCCGCGATGTGAAACAGCAGAAGAAATTTAACTCGATGATTCAGACACTTATGGACGATTACGGATATAATGAAGATTCGGCCGAAGAAGTAATTAAGTTTGCTAGCAACAACCTATGGCGTGATTCATAGGCTCCCACTTTTTATCGCGTCTTTAAAAGGAGGGTCCGTAAGATCCTCCTTTTTCTTTATCACCTTAAGGTTTTGATACTTACACCATTGGTAGGCATCGCCGGCAACTGTCCACCTCACGCGCACCCAGGGATTGTCAGGATCTAGATCACCGAAGATATCGATAATTATTCCAATCCCCTTTCCATTAATAAAGGTAACAAGATCTCCTGGTTTCACGTTTTAAATAAGGTTCCTTTAACCTAGTGAAAGGTCCCATCATCATTGTCGCCAAAAGATATCATCGAGAGTGGATCGTGAGGGTTGTTAGAGCCTAACGATTTATCTAAAGAAAAAACCAACTCGTTCGTAATGGTGTCAACATAGACGGAGACATATTCGCCGTCAGGAACAGCAGCAAAATCATCCATGCTCAGCCGCATGGTTCCTAACTTATGGATTAATACAGTTACAATCGTTGATAGGATTTCTGGAGATGACAAGTTTAGTTCGTCGCTTAGTCCAGAGCTGCCTTTAAGTGTGTGCCTCGATCGCGAGGAAAGCTTTTTATTTTGCTCAACCTGTTTAATGACGTTCTGGATCATGACGTCCAACTCTTCAGAGACATAGAGGTTTAGTTTGGCTCGTTGGTGGTTGCGATACATTCCATATACAACGAAAAGGGCCCCGAACCCAAGCAAAATAAAGAGAGATAAACTAAAGCTTCCCATATACTCTTCCCTTCCTATGTAGCAGCCCCGGAGAAGGTTTACTTGATTTCTTTTTTAGTATCAGAATAGACACCACTCCGGTGAAGTCTCCCCGCAGCGCGCTGCCCAGCGCCAATACCAATTGCAGATTCCCCAGAGAGCAGTGCAGCAATGTAATCTAATGAAATATCAAGCTCGTCAAACTTGTTTGAGAGTTGCTCGATCACCCTATCCGCCAGTCGATCAAGAAAAGCTTCGGATATTTTTTCGTCTTTGTCAGCCATGAGGTAAATCTCCTACACTAAATAGGTCCCAGATATGCCGACCACCAAACCGCCGATTTTTTGTCGGTAATTTTTTTGCCCCCCGCATCCGATCGCAACCATCGCCCCCAGCGCATGCTGCCATAGGACGCCCCTCAGAGGCTACAGAATCTTTTTAAAACGAAATCCCGCACACACTTCCCAAGTGAGCAGTGAAACGCAGAGACTAAGGCGCCAGATGCCCCATTGATCATGTCCGTATTGTAGGGATATACCAAAAAGAAACTCAAATGCGCGATTTACACAGATATAAGGAAGAAGCATTATACATGAAGTAGTATCCAGGCCATCGATCCGGCAATAATAGCGCAGCAAACCCAGAAGATTGCTTCGGTAACGTCGTGGTGGGTTCGGAGGTAATCGCGCATAACAGAGATAAGTAGAAGGTATAATACCCGAAGGAATAAATAAGTTGTTGTGGGATTATGCACTTCTTGTGCCAAAACACAAAAGTCTGTAAAATTTTGCTGGGAATATTTTTCAGCAACCCTATTTTGAGCGTTTACGCGCCTGAATCCTATCCAAGCGAGCCCGTCGACTCCGCGCGCGCAGCGATAAGGGTGGATACATAGCCATGAAAGCGTCCCGTGCCTCTGTCGGAGTCGGGGGTTTGACGCTAGCTTGCTGAGATATACGCTTGTGTCTTGCTTTATTGGCGCGCCATGCCATATACACCAGTAGACCGCCGGGTATGATGATAGCCACTAGCACCACGATCGCGTGTAGGAGGGGGTTCGTCATTGGCTGTCCTCATCATCGTCTTTGTACCCTATCGACCAACCTCTGGATCATGCCCGTTACGTGCTCGCCGACTGTCTCCCATACGACCCCAGCCCCGGCAATTGTGCACATTGCCCACATGCATATCACACTGCATGCGCCGATTACTATGATTGCGTCCTGTAACGTTTCCATTGTACCTTAATTATGTCTGGATTTATATATTTGTCTCAGGATGTCGAAAAGTCTCAGAAAATTGCCTGCGCGTTGAAAACGTACTTAGGCACCACATTCGCCCCCGTTACTTGTATAGCACATATATTCGGGCGCCCCGCGGGGGGAGGGGGGGGTTCCCATATGCATGTATTTTGCAACTAAAAAATTGACAGAATGTGTGAGTTATTTGTATGTGCTCATTAACTCACGCTAGCATTCTCCGGATTTTCTGTGAGTTACTACGCACACGCAACCACTCACGCAAATACAAAAAAGCCCGGGACAATGCCCGGGCAATCTTGCGCGGTAGCGCTAGGCTACTTGTTGTAGCCTCGCTTGTGGAGGGTCATCGCGGTGATAGAAAGTTCCACGCTCTCGACGTCATCGGCGCTCAGAAGCTGCGCGGACTCGACAGCAGCACGAAGCTCCTGGACCTTCGCGACGTTCGACGGGTCCACGCCAACAAGCTCGCATGCGGCAATTGCGCCATCGAGCTTCGACTGCGCCGCGGCAATCTGGCTGGCAGCATCCGCACCAGACGCGGTGAAGTCCAGCACGCGACGGCTGGTCGCCTTGACCGCCTTGACGGTCGCCGGAGCACCCGCGAACATAAGCGCGGAACCTTCCGGGTTCAGGTCGGCGTGGGAGTCCTGAATGAACTGGTACGCGCTCCCGATGTTGGAGAATGCGAGGGTCATGTCGGCGGCGGTGGCAAGGTAAATCGTGGTCATTTTTGAGTGTCCTTTCGAGACGCGGGCTTCATTGCCCTCAACTGTTTTAATAATACCAAAATAATCGGTGTTTGTATCGGGCATCTTTGTGCCCGGTCGAGTCTGGAGGGTCGCACGAAGTCCCGCGCGGGTTGCGTCGGGGTTGTTGTTGTGTCCGTTCCTCATCCTCATACAAGTATTGTACCTGAGACCGCGGGCAATTGCAAGCAAAATCGACGCTTCGACACTTTATAGTCAAAATAAAGCGATTCTCTAAGTGCCCGGAATCATTGGGGTTTCATTAGGTCCCGCCTTAAAGGAGGTAAACCAAAAACCCTTGTGGTGGCGGGCACTTGCAAAACTTGCATCATAAAACTATATTCGTGCTCTCGGATGCTTGTGGGGCGCAAGCGTAACAGTTGCATAGCGCAAGCAACTCACAAACAGTTGATTGCATGCCGCATATAACTCACAGAAACTCACGTTTTGCGCCTGTACTATATCTGTTAATACGCATCCCCCACAATCTTCCACATTCTATCACCCCTGATAGCAAACAATTCAATACCTACACCAGTCCTCCGTTCCCCCTAACCTGCAATCGCATACTCTACCTTCCTAGACAATACCTTAAACCTGTAGTCCAGGGAATCGCTCATATAGTAGCAGTTGGACCTGGGGAGCATGTACTCTTGCAGGGTTGTCGTGTTAGCAGTCCAATGTACTTTCACATAACCGTGGTCCTCTACTCCTTGCACAATACCCAGGACACTTCCGGTGAAATCTTGAGTCATTTTTCCTGCAAGAATTTCTTGAATTGTCACAAGATCTCCTGGCAAGATTTTTGCTGAGAATTTCTGTGCCTTTTTCTGCGAAGGATTTTTATTGAGCGGATAATTTCTCTGACTTTTTGGCGTGACTTTTCTCTGAAGGTTTTTCTGCCTCGCTTGATCACGAAGTTCTCGTGGTCCAATATTCTGAGACTTTTTCTGACTCGCTGCCTTTGTCTTTGCTGCATGCGCTGCAATTTTCTGTGAAGTTTTCTTTGTTGTGTTCGTGGACTTTTTCTTTCCGCTCCACGTGGTCCAACATGCATTAGCACAAACCACGTTGCCACTCTTTGCCGCGAACTTCTTTGCCTTGCAATGCTTGCAATTCTTTACAAACTTTTCTGCTGCTTCTTGTGCTCGGATTGTCTTGACAAGTCCTGCATTGGTCGTGAAGACTTCTGTGGTTATCTCGCGCCAGTTCTTCTGGCGATTGACGTAGCAGAGCTTTACGCCAATCTTGCCTCCTCGTACCATACCGATTTTGTTGGTCTTGCTGTCGATGCCTGAATCAACCACAACGCGCACGAACTTTGCCGTGGGATGTTTGCGGCTGTAAATGATGGTTGTGCCTTTGGCGTTCTTCTTGTGTGG
>CEUI01034304.1_pt1 | contig 12215 bp, 11 predicted proteins | sample 531411 | NCBI WGS metagenome assembly CEUI01 (sample SAMEA2622841, study PRJEB7988) | marine metagenome | isolation source: saline water (ENVO:00002010), including
TTTGGATGCCTTCCTCTTTCTTGGCCTTTACAGCTACACCTTTGACATCAGCCGCAGGATTTTCAGTTAAGCCGATTCCGAGTGGAACAACATCGTTAATTACTTTTCTGTAAATTTTGCTTCCATCTTCCAATTCACCAGTTCCGCCGAAGGCTCTTAAATTCTCCTCCATAGCTTTTACTTCTGTATGATCTGAAATAATGGTAGAATTTTCAATATTTTTTTCATTTTCTTTCAAAATAACTAATTCGTATTCAGAAAACCCTAATTCCCAACTAGCAGAAATACCCATATAATTGGAACTTGTGGGGTCACTAGCCTCTTCTATCATATCAGCGAGATTGCTATTTACTACCCGCCAGATTACACCACCTAAAGTTACATTGAATGGCCCCTTTGAACCGAGGACTTCTTCTTCAGTGAGTGGTCTGTCTGTGCCGAATTCACTGAAACCAGCCGTCAAAATTGTTCCAATTACTCTGTCTCTGTTGTGTTCAACATTAATTGGTTTATTAATAAAAGATTTAAAAATATCTAAAGCAACAGAAGCATCAATTACATCGTCGTTCTTATTGACCCTATTTACTACAAAAGCATTAAAAGCCACAGGTAATAAATCTACATTTGTGTCTGTGTCAATATCAGGTAGAAAGTTACCGACATCAACTAAGCTCGCTAGTGCTAAATATTTATCTTTATCTTCAGATACTAGAGGTTTAATCTCTGAACTGAAAATTGCTTTGTATTTAAAATCTTTCATATAATTCTCCTTTTATTTTATAAGATATAATACGTAATACTTATATCTCCGGCAGTACTATAAACTTCCGCCCCTGCCCCGCCTATATTAACATTTAATTTTGAAGCTATTCCAGCTTGCATCAACATCGAGTTACTACCACTACTTCCATCCTTGATGGTCGTGGCTGCACTTGCTATAACATCCATTATAACGATTTTTTTACCGGAAACGGCAGATATTACCGTACCAGCCCCGCTTTTACTAGCTACTTTTAAAGTAGAAGGTATTCCTGTATCTTTAAAATTCATAATTTATTATTCCCATATAAAGTTCATCGGCATATAATCTTCTAGATAAAGATTATCTATACTTTCAAAAGTATAATCTAACTCTTTTTCTTCTATGATAGATGCTGCCGTTTTGAAATTGTTTTCTGAAGGGAAAAAATCTGGAGAGACGTTTATACAATTTTCAATATCTATATTAGCATAACCGTCATTAAGCTGTATTTTATTTCCAGATTTAATATCTAAAAAAAGAAAAACTTTAGCTATGCACCAATTATTTCTAGAGCAGGGATAATCCCTTTCATATAGATTGGCCGCCTCGATATATACCTCTTTTATTTTCTTTGCTGTCGTTTTATTATTTGGATAACTTTTATTATATTGTCTGACTGTATTTTTGAAGAAGTCCATGAGTTTCGCAGAAAATTCGATCATTAACTTTTCGTCAATGTCACTTTTATTTTCGTTGACAGAAATAGACTCGGTATCATATTTGATACCTGAAGCAGAAGATACTTCAAATTCTAAGTTATCCATTAGTTAAAAGACAGACAATCCTTCACAATAAAATACACATATTTGCTTATTAATGGAATAATAAAGAAAAAACTTCATAACTCCAATTTTTATATACTTAATTGCTTCGATACGAACTCAGTGTATTCACCGCCCAGCAGCACATCATTTGAGGGCCAAGACCTAGTTAGTCCGTCTTTCCTTATGTCATATGTTTCTAGGCCCATCGGAGAGAAATGACCTATATTACCAGCAGCGTCTTTATTATTGTATAATTTTAAATCTGTTTCATTACTGGTACTTAATACCGTAGTTTGACCTTCGTAGCTATTAACTTTAAATTTCTTTACTTTTAGGTCATATTTAACTTCTTGGTGTGCATTGTATCTTATTCTTGGGCTGAATGAGAAATTTAGCTCTCCCGGTACTTGGTCAGCCCAGTCTATAAATGTTCCATTTTCGGTTTCCCACTCAACTAGAACTTCATCTCCATCAGGCATCCTTTGAGTTGGTACGTCGTTACCATTAGTATCATCAAATATAAATGGAACATAGATATTTCTTATTATACCTTTAGTTTCATATATCAAGCTTCCGCTTTGGTGGCAACTTTCATCTGGATGATCGGTAAAAGTTAAATATTCTTTCTTATGGTAATTCTTCCATGAGAATGTATGTCCATTTATAGTGAATGTTATTTCTGTTTCATAATTATTGAAAGAGTCTGCCGTAACTTCGTCACCGCCGCCATATGGGTCATGCATATTAAAATCTGGGAAGTCTCCGGTTTCATCAAGGAAATTATCGCAATCATAACCAGTGTTTATTTTTTCGTATTCTGGCGCGGCGTATAAATGGTCTGCTGGGGTTACATTAAAGAATCCTCTATTGAATAGACTACAAGTAATCCCAACATGAACCCTGTCGGTTTCTGCGTTAGGAGAATCTAAACTCGCCGCTCTAATTTCGTCTGGTTCTAAAATTGCAATGTATCTCTTATATTCGATAGTCCTACCATTACTTAATGTTACTTGAGCAATCAGTTTACCCATAGGATGGTCACATATATCAACTATATATTTTTTAAGATAGTCTAAATCTTTTTGGTCTGTCGGGTCTAAAGTATATTGTAGGGCTTCATTACCATCTTCATCTGGTTCTAAATATATTTCAACACTTGCATCGTCTAATTCTAGCTCTGTATCTTGAATGAATTCATATTCGTATTTATACGAGTCAGGCATGGCCTCATTTGGTATCTTAAGTTGCTCTGACATAGTTGAATTAATATGTTCAAGAGTCAAATTATCTTTGTCTGGACAGAAGAAAGCTCTGTGTGACTGCCCCGGAGTAAAGTCTACTGTTACAGTATATTTAAAAATTTTGCTACATTGAATTGGAAGGTCTGGGTTTTTCGGGAAACTAACCTCGCCTTCGCCTTCTACAGTTACTTTGTAAGTTGTACCCAAGCCAATCATAAATGTGGGTATGCCATATTCTCGGTTTGGACTACCAAAATTTTCTTGATCTAATATAGCGCGATTTAGACTTTCTTTTCTGACTATTCTGACAGGATTAATAAAGCTGAAACCACAAGCTAATCCCTCACCGTCCAGATCACCAAATGCAGGTATAACAGTAACCTCAGAATAATCTCCATCTTCTAAGTTATTCCCAATGATCGCATCACCCAAACCATGATCTGAGTCTGGATCATTTCTAAACCAGAATTCTGAAATCGGGGCTCCACCGCGTTGGTAATTTTCGCTAAAGTCCCTCTTTCTATAAGTATAATCTCCTTCTTGGCTGGTGTCATATTTTCCATCAATATATAATTTAGCTTTAACAGCACCCCTTAACCAAGTTCCGGGGTCAGAATCATTTCTTCCGCAGTCGTGATAAATTTGTATGGCTGCTGGTTTAGCTACGCTAGGATCGAAACACTCATCACTATCGTTAGGGAAAGACTCCCACTCAGTAGGTACTGGTAATTTTTTCTCGTGAGCCCTGACAACTACCTTGGTTATTTCGGCTGGACTCAATTGTGTTTCTTGGTAGCTAGTACCCTCAAACATGCTTCTGGGCATCCCAGTAAAGTTGCCTATTCCATCAATTCCGGGGCCAGTGTCTCTGTACCCTTTATCATAATCTGGATCAGAAACTTTATCCAAACAGTGCCATAAAAAACCTCCCACTTCGCTTGCTTTAGCTATAACAGGTAGCCAAGCAACTAATACTCCATTTATATGTCCAACATAAGTTGAAAAATTATATGAACTATTTTTATCTTGCTTCATGTCAATGAAGGCTTGAAGTATTTCATTTCTATCAGAACGTCCATCCAACTGTACGAGTTCGAAAAGTAAAGTAATATCTAGTCCGTCACCTAATCCTCTCGCCGCAACACTTTCAAATGGCCCACCGACAGTTGTAAATACTCCAGCCATAGAAGAAATTATACCCTCAACTCCTCCCCTAAATAATGATCCTCCATCTGGAATGGTGCTGCTTTCTGTTCTCATGCCAATACCGTTAACCTTGGTCATGGCTTTATCAATCATAAGGAATTCATTTAAGTCTCTACCATTAGCAAATGTCGGACAGTTATTTTCAAGAACACTTTTCTGAGTATAAGAAACTGTATATTTGTCTTCACCTATTTTATAGTAAAGCATATTTATTTCTTCTTTTCTAACATTGTCATCGAAGAAATACATTAGGTGATTTGCAAACCAATTAATTTGTCCCGTCATTCCGCCGGGAGTACCTTGGCCACAACTAAGTGCTATATGGCAATCCTGAGTTGCTCCTCCACCCGGCCCGCCTCCCGGCCCCGGAGGAGCGTTAAGGGTTGGTGAAGCGGCAGGAGTTTGAGTTACGCTTTTACTTATGGTTATAGATGGGGTAACGCTAACCGACATGGTTGGGGTAGGTGTTACGCCAGCAGGGGGTGTAGACGTAGGCGTTACAGTGAGTGTTGGTGTTGTCGTTGGCGTTGGTGTTGCGTAAGCAGCAGGACTTGCCGTGGGTGTTGGGGTGGGCGATGCTGCCGCCGGATCAGGAGTTTTTGTGGGTGTTGCTGTTGGCGACGGTGTGACAGCGCAGTTGTAAGGGGCGGGCTGACTCTTTGGTATTGCGTAAACTTCATAGTAAGCCCTGAAAGGCATTGGGTATGCAGGGCGATGCGTCCTCATTGCATAACACCAACAACATGTATCATAGCCGTTAGCATTAATCCAAGTGGTATAAGCACCATATCCAACATTAGCTATAAATTGTCTGCGTGATTGTTGTTGTGCTGGGAAATTGAATGAATGAGTGGCGACTATTCCTATAACTACATCATCCGCACCGGGTGCTGCACCCCAATTACTAGCGGCAAATTCTTTTGGATATTTTAATTGGCGAGTACCCGTCCTCACCCCGAATGGGGTAAAATATGTTGGTGTATGATATTCGTTGTGGCAGCCCTCACATGATGGTGTGCTTGGGCTAACTGACGGCGTAGGTGTCTTTGTCGGAGTTACCGAAGTCGATGGTGTCGGCGTAACTCCGGCTGCTGGCGTATTGGTTGGGGTAGGACTAGGTGTTGCGGTTGGCGTTACAGACGCAGATACCGTTGCCGTCATGCTAACAGACAAAGTGGGTGTAGGCGTTTGCGTTGGTGTTGGTGATGCTCCGGGTGACTGCGTTATAGATGGCGTGGGCGTCGGAGTAGCACTTCTCGAAAAAGAAACACTAACAGACGGGGTTGGTGACGGTGTTAGCGGCACACTTTTTGTTGGTGATGGGGTCGGTGTGACTCCAGCAGCAGGACTATTTGTGGGTGTTGGGCTTGGGGAACTCGTTGGTGTTACAGTTGGTGAAGCTGTCGGCGTCGTAGTTTTAGTCGGAGTCGGAGTAGGCGTAGACCCAGCAACGGGTGTAGCTGTTGGCGTTACAGTTCTGGTGGGTGTGATACTTGCTGTTACAGATATTGTCGGGCTTGGCGTTGGCGTAGCTGTTGGTGATGTCCCCGGAGCAGGGGTTGACGTTGGCGTTGGGGTTGGCGATTCACAAGGAGCAACTTGGTCAATTGGATTTAATGTATGTGCCACCCAATTTACCATAGTAAATGTATCTGCACCCCAAGCAGTATATTTCTTTGTTCCATCTATATGAGTAAAAGTATAACTTGTATAATTTTTATTATCTTCACATATATAATGAGGGCATCCCGCGTTAGTACATAAAGTTCCTGAACAGGTTCTTACTCCGGCATTAGATATTTCTACGTTATTAACATCTCCAGCTTGTATTCTAAAATGTAGATTTTGATTAACGTATTTTTTGCACCATCTTATGGTTATTGAGTCTCCGGGGCATACTTCTAAATCCTTTCCATTACCACTTACCTCTTGCCCAGTTCTATTATTTTTCCAAAAGACTTCGGGGGTAGCGCATACTTTTGATACTACCCCTGAGCTAACAGATGGCGTTACGCTTGGGGTGGGCGAAGCCCCCGGAGCAGGACTTGCCGTTGGCGTCATAGATATTGATGGCGTTACTGTTGGCGTGATTGATGCAGTCGGAGTAGGCGTGGGTGAAGCTGGTGGTTTAACACATCCCGGTCTATTATTAAATACGGCATACACCTGATATGCTGCTGTACCACTTGCAAAACTACCTATTACAGCCTCATAAGTAAAACACCAGCAGTTCTCGTCAAAATTATTTTTATTAACCCAAGCATAAAGCTGGCGAGAAAATATTTCCAGAACTTGCCAAAATACCATGCCTTGCCCCGAAGGTACACGAAAAACTCCGACATATTCCCCCACAGCTAATCCGTTAGCAGAAGGCTTATATGATGCTGGGTCTGTTTTCGGCCCATGTAAAGGTGTACTAGGTAATTTTGAGCCATTCCAAGTACACGTATATCTTTGACCCCTGTAAGTCGTAAAGATATTATGACAGCAGGGCTTTACAAATGACGGTGACGGAGTTGGCGTTACACCAGCCGGAGGGCTTGCGGTTGGTGACGGCGTTACGCTTTGCGATATAGAGGGTGAATAGCTCGGTGATGCTGTTGGCGTAGTCGTTGGAGACGGAGTTATACCAAGTCTAGGTGATTGTGTAGGCGTGGGTGTTGGTGATTGAGTAACTATTGGCGGAGCCCCTGTTGACGGACTAACAGTTATTGATGGTGTTACAGATGGGCTGGGCGATGGACTTGGTGTTCCAGTGCATCCAGACCAATCGCAATAATTAAATGGCGGAGCTTCATCTACATAGAGGTGATCACTACTTCTTGCTCTTGATCCGTCACCTCCTACGTAACCGTCCAGAATCATACAAAACTGATCACTAAGTTCTGGGCAACCATTTGATTTCCACCGAATAGTTTTAGTACTGATTGTTACAAATTCTATTCCGCCGCCTTTTGAGGTACATTCTGATTCAGAGGTATCGTATGCTCCAGTTAAAGGTATTTCTTTTGTATAGCTTCCATCAGCTTGTCTAGTTGAACAATCCCAACACCTTATATGTCTTCCTGTATATCCATAGATATTAATTATACCAGAAGTATTACCTCTTACATAACCGGGAATAAATTGATGGGGTTCTTGCGGTTTACCTACTGTGCTTATTGACCCACCCTGTGGAGTATAATAGAAACATGGAAAATGTCTTGGGTTTTGTTTTTTAGGTTGACACCATCTAGCCCTATACCAAAGTGGTCGGCCCACATTCATGCACGGTGTGGGAGTAGGGGTTGGTGTGCGTGTAGGCGTTGGGGATGGAGTCGGGGTCTTCGATGCTCCGACTGACGGTGATGCCGTGGGTGATGTTGTGGGCGTTACCGTTGGTGTTCTTGTTGGTGTCGGCGTTGGCGTTGGAGTTTTCGAAGACCCCGGACTCGGTGTTACTGAGCTAGTTGGAGTTGGTGTGCTAGTTGGAGTTGGTGTTCTAGATGAACCCGGACAAGGTGTTCTTGTTGGCGTTACTGTTCTCGTCGGCGTCGGAGTCGGTGTTGGGGTAGTAGTTCTAGTTGGCGTGACTGTTACCCCCACCGATGGCGAAGTCGTTGGTGACATAGAAATACTTGGTGTTGGTGTCAAGGATTTCTGCGTCGTTAAAGATATTGATGGTGTTACCGATGGTGATGGCGTAAATGATATCGTTGGTGTTGGTGTTCGCGTAACACCCACACTCAATGATATAGATGGGGTTAAAGATATTGTCGGTGATGGTGACGGAGTTGGCGTTGCACTTGCCGATGTTCCCGGCGAGCAGGGGCATACAATTTGAATAGCTGTTCCAGCGGGCTCAAAAGCACAACCACCACTTGTAGCTCCTCCGGGTATGTTGCGGGCGCAAGTTCGACACGCTGTTTCGTTCGGCATCTCATGGATTACTGGAGTTCCATCAGGGAGACAATGCCAACAAAGCCATCTACCACCTTTCGTCTGAGTGGGGGTTACAGATGGAGTTAATGATATCGAGGGCGTGGGTGACGGCGGCCCCGGAGTGGATGTTGGAGTAACAGATATTGTCGGGCTTAAAGATATAGTCGGACTAGGCGTCGGCGTAGGTGTTTTTGACGACCCCGGAGCAGGGGTTGACGTTGGCGTTGGCGATATCGTCGCAGTTACAGATGCAATCGGAGTAGGCGTTGGCGTGGGTGTTCTTGACGACCCCGGAGCAGGAGTTGACGTTGGCGTTGGTGTTACCGAAGCTGTGGGGGTCGGCGTTGGTGTGCTCGTAGGCGTTGGACTTGGTGAAAGACTAACTACTGGTGGAGCATTTAAACTTGGGCTAGGGCTAACAGAAGCAGTAGGAGATATACTAATTGTCGGCGTAGGAGAAACCGTAGGCGTAACCGAATGTGGCGGTGTTTTACTTGGCGTCACAGATGGTGTTACAGATTTGGTCGGGGTAACTGATGGCGTTGGCGTTGGTGACGTACTTGGCGTAACCGATATAGTTGGGCTAGGGGTAGGCGTAGCACCAGCACTAAGTGAAATGCTTGGCGTAACTGATATAGTTGGCGTGACAGACGGAGTAACAGATATAGTTGGAGAAAGCGATATCGTCGGCGTGACACTCGGCGTAACGCTTGGCGTAGGCGTAACACTTGCTGGCGGTGTTGGGGATGGGGTGACCGACGAGGTAATGGATGGTGTTACTGATATTGTTGGAGTAACAGTAATAGTCGCTGTTGGTGTCGGCGTCGGGGTATTTGATACTGTGGGCGTAACTGTCGGTGTCGGCGTAGGGGAAGCAGGAACTTCAAAACAATCTTTATCCCATACTTTAATGTAATTTGTCTGACCTATATAATGTTCGCCAGAATAATAATCTACTACAAATTGACTTTTAGTTATAAAACAACCATCGACTATATTTTGGCCGGAACAAAGAGTTGGAAAATCTTGTGTTCTTTTTGTGTCTTTAATCTCTGGGTGAAATTTGCCCGGAGAAGTTATGTCCATCGCCCCGGTTGAGGTTCCGGAATAGAACATGTGGGATTCTGATTGTCGGTTTACGGTGTGAACATAGCCGCAACTATTTGGATCAGTGTCTACCCATTTGTTTAAATTATAATATTGAGGTTCAATTCTATTTGCATGATAAAAAAATCTTTCCCATCTTAACCTATAATTATCTGCCCCTATTCCAGTTCTAGGAACAAATAATAATCTTGGTGTATCAGAATTATAAGCACCTTTTGCATTTAATTGTGGTCGGCTTATCCAACGATGCTCTCTACAGAGTTCGTTACTTGGTTTGTTGAAATCATAATCGTGAAGGTCGTGAGAGCATTCTATGTAAGCTCTATCGTCAGCACATAGACCGCCTGTGGTAGCTGGCTTAATTACCGTCTGAGGAAAATAATTAACTAATGGCCCAGTGGATTGCTCCGTGCCAGCATAGTAATGGCATTTAGCAGGAAGCCTATCCGTAAGATCGTCTGCCTCTTCTAAAACATTTTCGGTGGGTATAAAATAACCGCTAGGTGGAGATGTCCACGAAGCTGCTACATTATTCGGATATTTTGCAGAGTAGTATCCATATACAAATAAGCCATCACCAACGACACTTACTCCTGACTGCTCACTCTCCGAACTTACCGCATGTCCCAAAAATGCTAAATTATCTAAACCAAATTTAGCCATTTACCAACATTAGCCTTTACACCAATATTGTATAATACTGTTAAATTAAGAGAATATAAAAATTAATTTATTTTTTTGAGAATAAATACCTTGGATATATTAGTATCTGGGCCAAAGTATTTTTTTAAGTTTTTCGTGTGGGGATAAGCAGCCCAGTGTGATTCACCCTTTAGAATATTACCAAATATTAAAACTATAGCTATATCTTTTTCAGCACTTAAATTGTCTATATTATTGTCTATTTCTATCATTTCATAGCCATATTTTTTACAGACCTGCTTCATTTCATAAGGGAATGTAACTTCAATCGTCTCGTGATGAACCAACATCATTAAATACCTAGAGACATTTCCAGTGTCTTGTATTTTTCGGCTTATTTCTTTTCTAGATATATTTTTCTCGCCCAAGCAAATAAATGCTTTTTCAAGAGCTACTGGGCCACAAGAGCGATAGTGTTTAACACGATACCCAGCAGAATCTTTTTCTAAGGATTCCGGATGAAATGCGACACAACCCATGTTCAATAAACATACGGCCATAACCCACAATAAAATTTTACGGAACTTCATGGCTTAAGTCCATTTTTCCGGATCAGCGAAAAGACCTTCTAAATACTTTAGTCTTTCTACAGCTTTCTGGATGAAGGAGTTTTGTTGATTAATTATTTCGGCAGCCCTCTTGAGGGCTCCCTCTTGGTTTGTAATAATTTGTTTCTGCGCCGAAATTACAGAAGAATAATCTTTTACATGTTGTTCTATAAATGCTATATCTTTTTTATGTTTTAATATTTCAAGATTGTGATTAGCATTCTGGTAGAAAATCACGCATAAAAAAACTATAGAAGTAAAAATGAATGTATAGAAACTACTTTCATGTTTAATTATTACATTTAAGACGGCAGAAGATTTCTGGCGAATATATGACATAATCGCTTTCATGTATAGGCTTACACACAAAAGCGTCTATTAAATTAAAAAATAATAATTAGCAGTGGCAAGAACCTTTGCCGCAGCATTTCTTTTTATGACATTCGCATTTACATTTGTTTGGGTTGCAGAGTCCGATTTTACAAATCAACAAGTGGCGAATGAAATTTAGTAGCATACTTTTACTTACACACGAATTAAAAGTATTTATAAAATAAATTTATTTGCAAACACAATTGCAATCGGCAACTGGACAAGTGTCGGACGAACAGCATCCTGCCTCGCAAGAACATTCCGAGCATCCGGAATTTCCCCAGTTGCAACCGATTACAAAAAATGTTGCAATTAGTGCAAAAAATGTTTTCATATTTCTTCTATTCTTTTGGACTTGTCATCTATAACTAGATCACAAGCGGGTTTAATATATTTACCCTTGGAACCAGTAGAGAGGTCGTGGAATTTACACCCCCAAGATTCTAGCTGTTTCCAAGTAAAATCATAATAGCATCTACCTTCAGCTTTGGATTTTTCAGAACCTCCTCTAGCCGTCCAGTAAACAATGTACCAACCATCGTCATACATTTTATTTATCTTATCAATATTTTTCTGCATGGGCATAGCAAGATCATATCTTCGTTTTTCTCCATACGTACAAATTGTTTCGTCAATATCTACCAAGGCGACCTGCTTATCATCAGCAGCGAACTGTTTTGAATCGTGGAATTCCATGTCTTTCATATACTCCGCATATTGTGACGCCTCTGGATGTTGTTCTTTCATTTTTTCTTTTTGTTAGCTAAATGTTCGGGCATCATAGCTCGAACCTCATCAACTAATCCTAAAGATAAACATTCATCTGCATCTATCCACCAATCTTTTCTGTCCCAATTTCGCTTGATTTTTTGTTTAGTTAGTTTGGATCGAGAGACAAATATATCCAAACAACGTTCCTCAATTCTTTTAACTAATCTTACTTCATCTTCGACTTCGTAAGTTTTGCCAATCGCACCAAAAGCCGCTCTATGAATCATCATCCAAGCCTGATGACCAATCCACCTAACGTCTCCAGCCTGTAGCAAAATACCAGCCATTGAAGCAGCCATTCCTAAAGAGCCTGTAGTTACTTTGTGTCCCGCGCCTCTCATCTCTTGCAGGAAATCAAATAATTCAAATCCATCAATAATGCTGCCACCGGGAGAAGAAAAAACTATCTCAATATCGCACTTGGGATCGTTTCTATGCCACTCTGTAATTTTCTTCATACATGCAGCAACAGAAGTTTCGCTTACGTCTCTGGAGAAGCGATATAAATTATTTTCCTCGTCTGTAAGAAGTTTTTTTCTGTGAGCCCTATAGGAATCCATATATTCTAACTCAGCTTTCAAAGCCTCAGTTTCTTTAATTTTTATTTCTATTTCTAGCTTTTTTGTTTCAGCATTGGCCTTGTTTATTTCTGCTTCTTTTATGAGGAGATCAGCTTTTATCTCTTCTTTAGTTCTCTTTTCTTCACTCATATGAAATTCTCCAAAAAAAGGGCTACATAGATGCTTACACCCATGTAACCCTATAAAAAGAAATAAAAAAA
>CEUI01027922.1_pt1 | contig 12214 bp, 3 predicted proteins | sample 531411 | NCBI WGS metagenome assembly CEUI01 (sample SAMEA2622841, study PRJEB7988) | marine metagenome | isolation source: saline water (ENVO:00002010), including
GTCATGTACAACATTCAAAGAAACTTTTGGTGCTGAATCTCGAACACCAAGAGCACCCGAAACGCTTGTCTTTGATGTGCTGACATTACCGATAATGACGTTTACTTCGTCTTCGCCGCTACCGTCTTCAACCACCAGTCCAGGCTGGATCTCACCATCGTTAGACGCAACACTGATTGTGACTCGACCACCCTCTGCACCATTGGAAGCGTCTGCAACAATACCCTCAATCTTACCAAACAGAATGTTGTCTTGATTGTCATCGTCAGCGTAAAACTCAATTGCCCCGGCTACATCGTTATCTGCACCCGCAGCACCCTTGTCCTTTACAAACCGAAGACGTGATCCATTGGCATCATTCGTGGTGTTCTTAATGATGATCAGGGGGTCTTCAGAGTTAGCTGAAGCGAACGTATGCGTGTCTCCACCAAACTCGACATCACCAGCAAAAACCGCTTTTTGAGTATCATCGATGCTTAATGCTGTTGTTAGTGAACTACCGTTGTGAGTAGAGACTACAAACTTACCCTTGGTGTCATCAGATGAACCACTGTGGCTACCTTCAACTTGGGCCAATGCTGTACCACTGTGATCACCAAAAAGAATACGAGTCTCAGCCTCACCGTCACCATTTTCGGCAGTTGTGTTTTGGAGCAAAAGATACGCATCTGCTCCAGCCATGTGAAGCAAGTTACCAGGAGTGCTCGTCCCAACACCAACGTTCCCGCCATTTAGAACCGCAGCATAGTTGGTGTCGGCACCCGTTACATTTACATCGATACCAATGTTGGTTTGAGTACCAGATGTTCCACCAGTAAGATCGATGTCCAAACCAGTGTTGTTGACTGTACCAACCATCGTTGGGCTATTGGAGTTGATGTCCAAGTCGAGGCCAACATTATTACCAGTTTGACCCGAAGCAATGATGCCTGTTGCATCGTAGTCGATATGTGCGCCAACAGTTGTGTGGCTCGCTGTCGCCGTAACGTCTGAGTCAACCAAAAGCGTTGTACCGTCAAAGGTAAGCTTAGACTCTGAGGTAACTGTCCCATCACCATCATCAGTTAAAATCTGGTTTGCTGACCCATCGACACCAACTGGGTGCAAGTCGCTAACACTTAAAACACCAGATGAGGCGGAAAGACCTGTAGACGACGCCGTTCCCGCAAACGCGGTTACAAGGTCTGCAATAGACTCGGCTTTTGGTGTTCCTGTTGCTCCACCATCAAAAAACATCACGTGGTCGCTGGCTACAGCTACTGAATCTGCAGCGACCTTCAAGGTGGTAATCTCAGCCGACCCATTGTAAGTCAATGCTGCGGTTCCGCCCGCCTCTTTGAGTGATCCACCGTCATCAATGATAATGTCACCTTTTACGGTAACGTTATCTTCAAAAGTAGCCGACTTGTCATCACTAATGGTCAAAGCCGTCGCAAGTGCGTTGAGGCTACTACCAGAGCCGCCAGCGTTCGCAGTCTTAAAGACAATGTCACCACCGGCACCAGAACCCTTGCCCTGGCCACCTGAAATGGTCACTGAACCACCGGCCTGGTTGTTGCTTGTGCCCGCTGTTGGGGCACCGCCCGAAATGTTAAGTGTGGCTCCTGCCGCATCATGAGCAGTCGAAGTTACCGTAACAGTCGAGTTTGTAGCGCCAAAAACAATGTCACCGCCAGTAACTGTAAGGTCTGTACCGACTGTGACTGCTGCATTGAATGATGCCGCCCCAGCATCAGCCATAGAAAGCGTCAAGGCTGTGATATCGCTACTATCGTCAGTGCCTTTGAAAATAATGCTGGCATCGCTCTCTTGAGCGTCAAGAGTGATGTTGCCCGCAGTGGTTGCGATATTAACTGCGGCATCACCTGTACTGATGTCATCTGCAGCACTTGATCCAGTAGCGACAGCGTCCCAAACAGCCTTAGAGCCATCCCATTTCAAAAACTGACCTGAACCTGGAGAGTCTTGACCAATCTTTGTAACGTGGCCAGAACCATCAAAAGTAATCGCGGCAGTCCCACCGGCCTCTTTGAGTGATCCACCATCGTCAAGAATGATGTCACCGGTAACTTGAACATCGCCAGCAGCCGTTACCTTTTGGGCTTCGTCAATCGTAATTGCCGCCTGCAACCCCGAATCGTTATTTGTTGAGAGGATCAACTGACCCTTTTCATCATCCGAAGATCCAACGTGACTTACTTCAATTTGGCCTAGAGCATTGTTGCCGTGATCTTCAAAGATCAGTTTCGATTCGCAACCACCAGCAGTATTCTCAGAGGTTGAGTTTTGAATCGTTACATACGGGGCCGTTCCCTTGACTTGCAGGGTCGTCCCTGGGGCGCCATCACCAATCCCAACCCGGTTGTTGGTTTCATCGACAACAAGCGTAGTCCCATCGACCTCAAGGTCGGTAAGAACCGTGGCTCCACCCATACTATTGAAGTTGTTATTGAAGCCCACGGCTGTCTCCTATCGACTACGGTTATCGGCCCAGTGAAGCCGAGCAGAGGCTACTTGAGGATTCCCAGTGGAGTCATCGACTTTTACCCAAAGGTAGCACTTGCCTGCTGTTGTTTGTGATGTTGGAGCCGTGGCATCCATATCGAGAGCAATTGTTACATGCTTCAAGTTTGAAGTAGACCCCGCCTGAAGCGTATAGCCAGCGGCCTCTCCACTCATCGGATGGTCCCGCCCGCTGTCCCACGTCAAAAATGCAGACACAGTTGCTGCACTGTTTGCGTCAGTCAGTTGAATATCTACGTGGGAGAGCCAACATGATTGAGGCATTGCCCGAGAACGCGCATCGACGCTGGCGTCTTCATGGAGAAGAACGCCATTGCCATACGATGTTGTGATCTCGGTCGTAGCATTGTCATTACAGATAAACCCTCTCATGTGGGCCTCCTACGAGTAGATATTTGAGATCAAGTAGATGGGTTGACGATGTCTACGATGAACATTTCCAACTCAACATCATTGTCGTTGTGATCGGCGCTCCACTCAACGTCAATTGACAAAACTAGATCAGCAGTTGTATCAACCGCTGCTGTACCATCATTCAACGCTGTGGCGATTGCAGACTTTACTGCCTGATCACTTGGTTGAGAGTACGTCCACATTGCATAGCCAGTTGCTGCTGTTCCAATGGTTCTGATCTGAATTGCCCCGTCAATGACAAAAAAGTCAGCAGCAGCCACAGTCGCATCGTTTGTAGTCAAAAGCTGGTTGTTTGCGTCTGCATTTGTAGTACTTGCGCCCAAGCTTACAAAAGCTTGAAGTGAAGGTGTACTGTCTACAGATGAAACTCGACCTACAGCGCGAACCCGAATGGTAGACCCTGCAACCAGTGTGTTGGCCGGAATCGTGTAAGAACTAATTGCGGTTTGAGTGGTGCAAGTGTACGTTGATCCATCAAGGGCAACCTGCGCTGAAATCGCGTTGGCTTGCCCACCGACATACATTTTTGCACCAGCGCCACGGCCATGATCGACCATCATTGCAATACCGTGTTCAAGCGCTCGGCCTGCGGAAAGTTCAGGGATTCTAGACATTATTTACTCCATTGGGGAAGGGGTAGGGGATTCGATTCAAATAATAACACGATACAAAGGTATTTTAGTAGTACGCACAAACTATTATTCTTTTACTCTGGATGGATCAGGTGTCTTTTCTTTAAGTTCTTTTTCATGCTGTTTTAATTTTCGATTCACTGTTCGTGTGCCATCTTGAACATGAACATACGAGAATCCAAGAAATTTTCCAAGCTCTAATGGATAAAAATCTCTATATCCAAGTCTATACTTCAAACCATCTGTGCCAACAAAGTCGTACTGCTCTCGAACAGACCTTCTGCCTGTTGTCGTGTCAAGGAAGCCCCTGACACCAGGAGCCACAGATTCGTCACCGGTATCAGTAGGGCGCTCAACCGGTACACGCTTACCGTTGATGATTCGGAAGTCTTCGCGCTTCGCTTTGACGAGGCCCATTTCCACCAAACCAGGAACACGCGCCAATAATGGGCGCTCTTTGTCTGCTTGGTAGTACATGTCGGCTGCGACCACCATCGACTCAACAAGGCCCGCATTCGATCGGTCAATCGCAATTATGTTGTCCAGCATTCGACCAGTAAAGGGATATTGAACAAAGTTGAGTAGAAGTTCAGCAGGCAGCGGCTTGGTCGCAATGAATATACCGCGACCGGGAACCTCAATGTTATTTAGGTTGTACTTCCTACCAGTCTTTTGATCGTATGTTTTTGGAATCTCACCATATGGTATCGGTTCAATACCCAATTTATCACCAAGAGTACCACCAAAGATATCGTAATCAAACTGAACCAAAAACGATGGCACTTGATTTGTAGCACGACTGAGAGGTATTCCGATAGCTACATTGGTGCCTGTAAACGTGTTCAGGGCCGCACCAAGAAACGGGTTTGCTCTTGAAAGAAAACGACGCCTTGCTTCCGCTGTTTCCTGCTCACCAACTGCGATCCCAAGCGAGTTGACAACATCAACGTGCAGACCGATCATATCGCCAACGATGGTCATCGGTGTTCGTACAGCATGACCATACAGTTGAAACGGTAAAAAGTTTCGTGTGTGATCATAAGGGCGAAGCACTAATTCTGGATCTTGAAACTTCCCTTCTTCATCTTTGGTGGCCGCTAACTGAGTCGAACGCGCAAGCTTCATCTGAGTGAGAATGCGATCGGGATTTTCAATTGCTGCTTGCCAGAACAACTTTCCGGCCTGTTTAAAGTAAGTCCAAAAAGCGAGCGCCGTTTTGACGTATTGTTTTTCAGCATCAGTGAGGTTCGAATAGTCTAAAACAATATCTCGAACCCTAACCGCAGCATCAGCGAGTGTAGACCCTTCCTTCAATTCTCTTACGAGAACCCTGAGTCTAAAGTAGGTATCGATGGCGGTCGCAACTTCAGCAAAACCACGCTGCATTTTTGAAAGCGGACCACCACGCTCCAGTATCTTGCCAAGCGTCATTCCTGTAGCAGCACCACCCACCACTCCAGCGGGACCACCCAAAAGAGCACCAATCGTACCGCCAACAGTAGCGCCACCAATCCACGGGTTTTGTTGCCCAAACTGCTCTAAAACTTTGTCATGTACGTTTCTGTTTTTAATGACATCAACAAACGCCTGCTTCAAACCAAATCGATCAATTCCATTTGTAACAAAATCTGCGGTGTATACCCGACCATCTGGCAACACCAATGGCTTTGTAATTGGCTTATGGTGTCCATTTCCAAACGTTCGAGCCATTACACCAGCGATAAAATCAACCTCCACATCGGCAACTTTAGATACAGCTATTTGAGCAGTGGTTGGTAAAAATTGAGCACCATCTGCTATTGCAGCCCTCCCGCCTTGACCAACATGCACTTGACTTGAAGTACCAAAAAATACACCCATAAAATATGGAAACATTGGAATAGGTGCTGTCCCAATAAGTAAAGCACTATAAAAAACTCTCGGCTGCAGTGGGTTCAACTCCCACATTCGAACGGCAAAATCTATAGCATCCCTAAAGATTTTTATTTGTGCTGGAGTATGATCACCCGCCAACACATATTCAACAGATCCCTTACCAAAGTTACGCTTGAAAAATACCGGCTTTTCATAAATAGCATTGAACGCTTCCTGTAGTCCCTGAACCGCTCCCTCTGGAAGCAAAAAGGTTTCGTCGCCCAATCGAAGCGGCTTAAATACACCCATTTGCCTACGAAGGCCCATTTGATCAATAATTCGAGAAGCTTCACCTTTTGCAGCTTTATCAAAGTTGCTGATAACTTTTGTGTCAGGATGCTCTGAATTAGGTTCCTCTAAGACCCCATACAATTCTTTTCCTGGTTTTGCAGAAAGTTCTAACTCGTTAGCATTTTTTAAAAAAATCTGTGCTTCTTGCCACTTCAACTCAGCATCAATGTAGTAGGCGACTCGATCGATATATTTCAATCTGTCAATTCGTGGTGCCTCATTTAAGTCTACTTTTTGCACCAAATTTCGTCTGCTCGTATCATACCCGGCTTCAGCCAATTCTTTTGCGAAGCCGTACCGAATATCCGCCATCTTGCCGTACACAAGAACGTTTGTCAGTAGCGAAATGTTGTCGATGTCCTGCGATGTTGCATTTTTGCCAAATAGAGTTTTGGCGGCATCCATTTCCATAGGAATCAGTCTTTTAAGTACTCCTATTTCGTATAGCTTTAGAAGATCTCCCGTATAGTACGCTTTATAGGCTTCCTGTATTTGTCGGCTTGTTAGTCCAATGTTTTCGATTTGACCATCAAGCCCAAGGGCAAGCTTGAAAACTTGCAGACCAGTGTCGTTTACATATTGCTGCTTTTCTAATAAACCAATGTGTAAAATAGATATTGCGTCGGCTAACACAATGCGTTGCTTGTCGCTTAAATTTTGCACACCAGAAAGAGATCGTATCGTCGTTACGGATTGTCGCTCAAGACGAGTCATTCCATACGGACCATCCAGCAGATCTTGGATATCATTGATCGCATTAAAAATGAAATCAAGAGTTACTGCGCCACCTTCCATAGTGATTGGATCAAACCCTTCTGGAAAGTCTTTGCCTGTGATGGTGGCCTTACGCATCGCAGCGCGAGCGTCATCATCCATACGGCCCTTGAGCCCATCGATCGTATCGACAATGTCATACAGCTTTCGAACAGACGCAAGCGGAACCACAGGCGTAAGCATACGAACCTGATTCTTGAAGAAATCAACAAAGTGGTCGCCTTTCCTAGCACTATCCAAATCTTTCAGTACTTGTTCAGATGCTTTCGCAAGTCGTCGATAGTACTGTTCAAAAATTTCAACGAAATCAGCGTTGGCAACCTGTTTATTTATTACAGGCTTATCTTTGATGAGCCAATCTGCTAGCTGTTTTACCTTTGGTGCAAGACGCTTTGATACTGTTCTTTTTGCAAGGTAACTTGAAAAGTTAGCCAGAAGACCAGGGTGTGTTTTGTTTCGCGTGATGCGGTTTAGCGGCCCCGCCTCGATGTCAGCCATAATAGCCAAAATCGAGTTGTACTCATCAAGCGCTAAAATACGCAGATTCGCACTTGGGTCCAGCAAGCTGATTGGTAGAATGTCTGATGCAGGCTCTTTTGATATCTCTTGAATCAGCGTCCGAAGACCAGCCTGCTCATCATCAGTCAAAGCAAAAAACTCAGTCGTTGGTATTTTTTCCGCAACCAAGCGATCAGGGCCAGCATGACGCAAACGCATCCGTTCGCCAAATGCACGAATGTCGTCAGTGGTTACATAATCAGGCAGTCTTTGACGATCAGTAATCGCCGTATAGCCCTCTGCGGTTCGATTAAACTCTCTTTGGAAGACACGCTTCTCAAGATTGTCTACGAGCGTTCCAACAGCACCAATCATGCGTTGCTTCACTGTTTCCAAAATGATTTTTTGTCTGTAGACCGGAACAATGTATCTACCGGTTCCGATTGTGGTGGTTTTTACACCTCCCATATCTTTTCGAAACTGCTCAGTTTTGATGTAAGCAACAGCTTTACGGACAAACTCCAAGGCGTCATCGGTCTTGTCTGCATATTGGCGAGTAGGAATACGCTTTGGTTGCGGTGATGCTGGATCGGCAAATGTCTCAACGGTTGTCTGAAGCTTATCGCCAAAGTACTGATGTAAGACTTCTGGATTCATCGATGGTTCTTTTGCAACCATCTCACGGGAACGACGAGCAGGCTTGGCATTACGAACCAGTTCCCGAGTAGTACCATCAACCACAATCGTGTAGGGTCGTTTTCTGAGCACCTTGGCCGACAATGCGTTTGCCAGACGAGCGTCATTGGGCAGCGTTCCAAACTCTACGTCCCAATACTTACGAACATCCTTCGGCAACAACCCAGGCTTACGACGAATCCGTGAATAAAAGTTGTGTAGGTTAATCCACAACTCATCGAACAAACGACGGACTACACCGTTTGGCGCATCCTTTATTCGCCTGTAGTATTTCCAAGCATCTGCAAACTGTTCATGACCAAGATCAGAAAGAACACGAACACCATTCGGGCCAGTGGTGTGATCAAAAAACTGAACCAATCGTTGCGACCATTCAGTGCCCATCAACGTAGCCATAAAGTGACCGTTTTCGTGCCACAAGGTATCTACGTCACCATTTCTAAACAGGTTGATAATCGAACGGCCTGTTCTCTGATCGTACTCAAAATACCCAAGTGGAACACCAAAGCGCCGTGCTTGCCTGACGTCTGGATCTTCATTCTCAGAAACAAGACGAACGGTAACGGGAGCATCGACATCGGCATCGTCTAAAGTTGGCTTCACTCCCATAAATCGAGCATGAGCGCGAGGTTGACGATCTATCGTGACTCTTAAATCAGATAAAACATCAACAGGGCTAATAAACGGAGTGTCAGGCTGAAGCGCCAACCGGAATGATTGGTGCTCCAAAATCGACATAAACTGTTGCTTGTCTTTTACAGTGATCAGTCCCTGGCTTACAAGATCCTGAACCTCTGCATTGATTCTACGGTAATCAGCAGAAAGTCTGAAAGCCGTAATGTCATTCGAATCAACTTGTCGTATCAGTTGTCTTGATGTTCTTTGGACAGCCATAATGTCGTCAGCGGCAACTGCAGAAGCAGTGATATACAACTCGGCATCACGATCAGTTAAATATGCAATTCGCCTAAACAACTCCAACTCTGCAGGCGTTATAAACCCTTCAGATGGGTCCAAGATATTGCGACCCTGAAGCTGCATATCAAGAGCCATTTCTTGAATCATTGAGTTGTGTCGAACGCTCGGATCAGATGACTTTCGATCGATAACACCAGACAACAACGCTTCTTTCGACGCTCGATACTTGTATCCCTGTGGAGCGCCTTTAAATTGTTTGATCGCAGATGGTACATTCAAAGTAGCTTGACGGACCCTACCACTGAATTTGAACGCATGTTTTTCCAGATTCATGAAGCTATCTAAGAAAAACCCAAGCGTTTGAAGCCGGTTGTATGCAGCGTCACCAGGGTTGTATCCAAGCCTTCGAGCGATCTCGACATAGCCGACCTGAAACCCACCAGTCATAGTCTTGAGTCGTGCATCGGTTCTTGCATAAAAATCTGCATCGGGTGGTCGAATGCCCAACTCCAACATCCGGTCAACACCCGCAGGCGTTGGCAAGTACAGACCTCCAGGCACACCAAGCTTTTCAAACAGCGGCTCAAGTTGCTCGCTGCTGACGCCAATCTCCAACTCAGATAAACCAGTTGGCACAATGCCAGCGTAGTTAAGCAATTCAGCAAGAGTGGATCGCTTGAAATACGTGCCGATTTCGTCGTTTTCGGCTTTATCCATCATCATGCCAAGACCGGCACGTTCCCAAACCGGGCCTGCTCTACCGCCTCTTGCTTGATACTTTTCGATAGACTTTTTGGCCCAAGCATCAATCTCTTTGTTGGATGGGACGGTCTCCTTCGTGACGGGAGAGAGAAGCGATGTCTGATCAAAAACACCAATAGGTATTCTGTTCAATAGCTGCTGCACCTCGGTGTTTTCACCCTCACTATGAACCAATCGGATCGCATTAAGTACATTCGGGTGCAAAAGATCTCCCGACATGATCTTGTGATCACTTGGAATGATCCGTGCAACCTCTTTGAATGCATCAATGTTTGGTTCAGATTTTCTCAACTCAGGATGTATTTCATCGTATGAAAGTTGAGAAAGTATTGTCCGAAACTCTGTATGCTTTTGACTGCCGTCTAATGTACCGGACTCCACACGCTCAAAAACTTTTCTAAGCTGTGCGTCTGCATCTGTAGGCTTTTGATACCGCGACTCAATATCTAATTCTATTTCCTTCTTTTCCAGCAAATCTTCTTTGACGATAGCGCGAGCATCTATGTAATCAGGGTGCTCTGTGATCTTGGTTTGCAGATCAATCAAGTCTTTAAGAAACTCATTGCCGGTCTTTTCCACAAGATCTCGACCACGAACCTCTGCCGCCTCATCGTTAAATAGAAGGCTGATGGTGAGGATATCGCCAAGGTCAGCCATCTCGCTTGGGAAGTTTTCTGTTTTCAAGTCTGATTCGTACTTATCCACAGCCTTTTGAATAGTTTCCGAAAACACCTGATTATCTTTCAGGTTGTACTTATCGGCAAACTGCTGTGCTTCTGGAACACCAAGCTTGTCGCCCAAAGCAACTACGTCACCGACAGTTTCATCCCGAGACTTTTCAGCCATCAAAACAAGAAAGTCTGCAGCATCGTCAGGCATACCCAAGTTGGTGTAGAGCCTCTTTGCAGAATCGACGGTAAAGTCTACAGCAGAATAATCGTCTGGTTTGTCCAGATAGGCAAGACCAGCAATAGAACCACCAGTACCCAAACCAAGGCCCTGTAAACCGCCCAAAACAAAGCCAGCAACGGCTCCACCGGCCATGCCGTAAACACCACCAACTCTACCCATCTGGACGCCCTTATAGGCTCCACGCAAGGCCAGCGTAGCGCCCGCTCCAAGCGTAAGGTTTCTTAGGTCTTCATTGTTGATTTCGTACCCGAATATTTCACGAACATCACGAAGGTTATCATTTTCATCAACAAGATTTGCAGCCCTTGCTGCTTCCATTGTCATAAGCGTTTCAGGGGCTTGGCCTCTAAAATCTTTGAACCTTGGGTGTACTACCTGTTCGTTTTTGTTTCGCTTTGCGTATTCAAGTTGCTGTTGAAAGATATGAGCAGTCGGTGCTGCAGTTGCAACAGGAGCAAGCATTCCAGGCAATAAACCAGAGCCCGGTTGATCACCTACGACGAAGCCGTAGGATTGAACAACTTTGTCTAATTCTTGCAGAGCATCTGCTCCACTTATGCCGTTTCGACCTGAACCATATATGTCATCAAAAGTGGCTTCAGTGTATGCTTGTCCTGTCTCAGCTACTTTTGCTCTCAGAATGTCGATTGGCTGTTCTGGAATCTGTATAGGCTCAAGAGCCTCACCTTCAGGAACATCGGGCAACTCTGGAAAAACATCACCTGAAAGCGCTTCGATAGAGCCTGAAGCAGCTTCAATCATAGCCTTATCGGCTTCTGAGTACTCAATAAGGTCGTCTTGTTGTGCCACAATTTATCCAGAGAAGAATGTCGAAAAGTATCGTATCAAGATTACATGGATCTCATCAACACATCTTCATCGCTCGGGTTCCCTTGATCTTCTCCCTTTCTTCTATACTGACCGAATATTTCAGGAAAAACATCTTCAGGGTCCATCTGTACGAATTGACCACCTTCCATTTTGCCGACTTCAAAGTGAAGGTGTGGTCCAGTAGATGAGCGTTGACCTTTCTTGGGTCCACTTGTGTAAACACCAGAAGAACCAGCAAACATGATAGTAGCGCCAGCATCGAGTTGGTCGCCGACCTGAATATTTTCTGGAATTCCACTACCGTGAAAGTATTTAGTCCGAGTACCACCGGGGTGATCGACTTCAATCTTAATACCGGCAGAACCCATAGGGTCGCGCTTTACAGAAGAAACAGTACCTGAAGCAATCAATCGGACAGGGTCGCCTTCTTTGGCAGCAAGATCGATGCCCAGGTGACCCCTCGCATCATCAAGAATTGGATGGTCCCTTGGCTCAGTGAAAAACGGTCTGTTGATGACATTGCTTATTGTTGGTCGAACAGTAATCGTAGGCTTCGGATCGTCGGCGCCTTCTGCAAGCGTATCTATAATTTCTTGCTCCCTGTCGGCGCCTTCTGCAAGCGTGTTGATGCTTCGCATAAGTGAAGCCTTGATTTCGGCATCAGTCATCTTGGGCGAAGCCGGATTGCCCATTGTGGTTGGACCTTTTCTGAAGTTTTTTAGGTCTTCTATAGGTACGTTTAAAGCTTTAGACAAAGACCCAATAGCCGCATCAGCTTTGTCTGGATTCTTGTCTGCAAAATCCAATGTGGTATTGACGACTTTGATTTGCTCCGAAGTTAGGTTTCGGATTGAAGTAAAATCTTTATCTTCTGTATCAACCGGCGGCGAGTCAGGTGTCTTTACCGGTGCTGGAGTTGGGGCGGGTTTCGGGGCTGCGGCTGGCGTTAGGGGTGACTCTGCTTGTGGGCCTGGAGCCATCAAAGGCGAAAGATCGACAAACTCCCCATCGATTTCCACTACATTCTCCCCGGTTGGCGGTGGGGCGGG
>CEUI01063925.1_pt1 | contig 12214 bp, 14 predicted proteins | sample 531411 | NCBI WGS metagenome assembly CEUI01 (sample SAMEA2622841, study PRJEB7988) | marine metagenome | isolation source: saline water (ENVO:00002010), including
GAGGTGGCGCCATCGGTATCTTCTCACTATTTGCCTCATGCCGTGCCGCCAAGCGCGTTCTATAGATATAAGAGTCCGGAAGACAAGGCGAGAAGTGCCAATGTCCGAGAACAGGTCATGAGAGCATCTCCGCAGCATGCCAATCCGAAAAAGAAGATTTTCTTTTGGAACAGTCGTAACGCCCGACGCAAACAATCTGGAACATTGATTTGGTGGTTTAAGGAATTTTTGGATGAAGTGGGGCACGATAAAGCAACCCTTCTTATGCACACAGATGCCCAAGATCCTCATGGCCAGGATTTACCACATATCATCGAACATATTGGCGTTAACGAAGGGCAAGTTTTGCTTTCTTCAAATAAAGTGTCCTCAGAAGAATTAGCAGCAATGTATAATGCTGCAGATTTTACAATTGGAATTAGTGATGCGGAGGGTTTTGGCCTTTCCACGCTGGAATCGCTCGCTTGTGGTACTCCAATCATTGTCAACATGACCGGCGGCTTGCAAGAACAAGTTACCGATGGGAAGAATTGGTTTGGCTGGGGCATTCAGCCGGCCTCCAAGGCAGTTATCGGATCACTCCAAGTGCCTTACATTTATGAAGATCGTATTTCTCAAGAAGATTTCACAAACGTGCTCAAAAAAGCAATTACAATTAGCAAAAATAAGTATGAAAAAATGTCAGATGCTGCCTTGAAACACGTACACAACAACTATAAATTTGAAAATTATGAAAACAGGTGGATTGAGTTGATTGATGGGTTTGTTGAGAAACATGGCTCATGGGAAAATAGAAAACTCTATAACCGCTGGGAATTAATGGAAATTGCATCGGAGGCAGCCAAATGAAAAAGATCCTATTTAAAGCACCGGTACTTACGCGCTCTGGATATGGCGAGCAAAGCCGCTTCGCACTCAGAGCACTTAGAACCCGTAAAGATTTAGATATCTACATCCAGCCCCTACAGTGGGGAAAAACTGGATGGCTTAACGATGAGAGCGAAGAGCGTGTTTGGATCGATCAAACAATCGAAAAGACCATACACTATATCCAACAAGGTGGCCAGTTTGATGTTTCTTTGCAGGTTACCATTCCAAACGAATGGGAACGATTGGCTCCAATAAATATTGGATATACGGCAGGTATTGAGACGACAGCCGTTGCACCACTCTGGTTGCAGCAAGCCAACAATATGAATAAGATTATTGTGGTTTCCAATCATTCAAAGCACGTTTATGAAAGAACTTCGTATGAGGCGCGCAATGAACAAACAGGCGAAACCCAAACAGTGAGAACAACGACGCCCATCACAGCAGTTAATTATCCTGTCAAGCTTTACGATAATCTGGAGGCCCTTGATTTAAATTTGGAATATGATTTCAATTTTGTCTGCATGGCGCAGATGGGCCCACGTAAGAATGTTTATAATACGATTAAGTGGTTTGTTGAGGAGTTTCATGACGAGAAAGTGGGACTAATTGTTAAGACAAATCTGGCAAAAAACTGTTTGATGGATCGAGAACATGTTCGTGGGCAAATTAAGATTATGTTGGAAAACACATACCCACATAGAACTTGCAAAGTGTACTTGTTGCATGGAGATATGAGCGATGAAGAAGTTCACGCCCTATATCTAAACGACAAGGTGAAGGCAGGTGTTTTATTGTCGCACGGCGAAGGGTTCGGGCTCCCGCTTTTTGAAGCAGCATATTCCGGAATCCCAGTGATCACTTCCGGCTGGTCCGGACAGCTTGACTTTCTTTGCGATGAGAAACAGAAAGACCGTTTCTATAATGTAGCATTCGATCTGCAACCCGTACCTCCGGAGGCAGTGTGGGAAAATGTTATCACTGCCGAATCCATGTGGGCTTATCCACGGGAAAATTCCGCAAAAGAGCTTATGCGACAGTGCTATAATGATGTGACAAATCAGACAGAAGGAACCCATGCCGTAGGGGCATGTGAATATGCCCTGGAGCTTCGAGAGCGCTTTGAGGAGCAGAAGATGTACAAGCAGTTTGTAGACGCTTTAGGCATTGAGGAAGAGGATTTTAATGTAGAAGGATGGCTGGAGTCGCTTGATATTGAAACAATCACATGACCCCAAGTAGTAAAAAGATCCCAGTAGCGATTAATGGGCCTGCGGGTCCAAAGGTATGGTTACCGGAAAATTATTTGGAACTCTCTCGGGATGAGGTTATTAGAGCATCGGGCTTTTTCGAGGGAAAATTGCCCCTTTCGACAATGATCCTCATGTCGCAGGGTACCATTAACGATTATCGTCCCAATTCATATTATGAAATACCCACAAGCGACAATAACGCTCTCCTTCATTTCATTGTCATTCAAAAAAATGCGTCGACCTATGTCTGTGGGCGGCTAGCCATAGAAGGCCATGGTCCACAATTTAGAGCCCGGTCCATCACAGATGAGAATAGAGAGAGAAGATTAATTGCCCAAACAGTGAAACATTCGCCCGAGAGCCCGGGCACCCTGATTAATTTTGAAGATGAATACTCATGGAGTAACAGCAAAAAGATTATAGTAGTTAGAAATCCGATCTCTAGGGTAATATCGTCTTATTGTCATGCCCTTTACCAACCTTTTGGTACCCCTTCGTCACCCCGTGTAATGCAGGCAGCATGTATAACAAAGAAAACTCAGTTTTGGAATACGGTATTTGATGATTTATCGTATAAAACAATGGGACAGGTAGATCGAAGCACGCTGCCAAGCCCTTCTGTGAGGCAAATAGTCAATAGTTTTATTCAATTTTTAGGAGAGATAGGTGTGTATGGATTTTATGACGAGCACATGTTTCCTCAAGTTTCTTTCTTAACAAATTTGGAACTCACCTTAAGAGATGTTAAATATCGGATACTTTTTGAAGACATCGAAAGGGGGATCGATCATCTAATAGAAGCATATTCGTTACCATCTACAGACCACAAAGACACGTATTCTTTATTTCGCAATGAAGGTTCTCAACGGATAAAGAAAATATTAAATAAATTTATTGAAGATAGGCCGCAGATAGTTAACAAGATTGCCCGATTGTATGCGGATGATTTTGATTTATATAATGAGGTGAAAAATGAAAATCATTTTTATAGCTGATTTTTTTGTTGATCAGGTTCTCGGCGGAGGCGAATTAAACAACGAAGAGCTAATTCGCATTTTACACAACGAAGATCACCAGATTGAGAAAATTAACAGCCACTTGGTAACCCCAAGATTTATTGAAGATAACAAGGATAGCCACTTTATAGTGGCAAATTTTGTTAACTTGTCACCAAATGCACGCAATGCTCTATATGGTAAGAAGTATCTTATTTATGAGCACGATCACAAATATTTAATTACCCGAGATCCGAGCGCATTCGACGCATATGAAGCGCCACCAGAGGCCATTATCAATGAAAAGTTCTATCAATCTGCCAAAGCAGTTTTGTGTCAATCCCAGTTTCATTTAGATATAATTTATAAAAATTTAAAAATAAAAAATCTCATTAATTTGAGTGGAAATCTGTGGTCAGAACATTCTTTGAACTTGATAGAGGAGTGTTCGAAAGTCGCGAAGAATCAAACTTGTGCCGTCTTGAAATCCGATATTCCCCACAAGAACACACGCGAAGCTGTAATGTATTGCGAATACACAAAAAAGCCATTTAATTTGATAGCTAGCAACAATTATGCGGATTTTTTAAAGCAAATGAGCATCAACGACACCTTTGTGTTCTTTCCCAAGACCCCTGAAACTCTATCACGCGTTATTGTTGAAGCTCGCATGATGGGCCTCTCTATCATCACCAACAAGTCAGTCGGAGCCACCCGCGAAGAATGGTATCAGCTAAAGGGCGCGGATTTAATCAACAAGGTGCGCGAGATGAGAACAACCATTCCGGAAATTGTAGTGGGAGTATTTCAATGAAGATCGTCCTCGTAGCCCCCAAGTCAATCACCAGACACAAAGTAGAACATACTGCATTTCGCTTTGACTATGCATATTGGAACTTCTATTTGCCGCTATTATCGTTAGGACACGATGTTACATTTTTTGACACTTCAATATGGGGGAACAAAGAATTGCAAGAGCTTATCGAACACCAAAAGCCCGACATGTTATTTTGTATTATGACAGGAGATGCTGGATATTGCCCCCAAGAACCGTGGGATACAATTAAAGCGGAAACAGAGAGCGGCAGAACATTTACATTTAATTGGTTTTGTGATGATGCCTGGCGGTTTGACTCATTTTCAAAGGTCGCATGTCAATATTTCAATGCCGTGGTGACAACGGACAATCCCGAAGATGTGCAAAAGTATGTCGATATAGGATATAATAATAGCATCTTTGCACCATGGCATGCGAATTCGGATGCATACAGCGGCGTTTATAGTCCTAAAACGACTCATATTAGCTTTATTGGCAACCCGTATGGTGATCGAGCACCTACCTTTGAGGCGCTAAAGGATGCTGGCCTCAAAGTGGAACATCACACCGGCGTAGGTTTTGAAGATATGATATGGTATTATTCTCAAGGACTTATGGGATTGAGCTTAAGTAAGAACAGCAACGATGATGCCGGAAAGCTAATATTAAAGGCGCGCCCGTTTGAAATAGCAGCAGTCGGATCCCTGTTGGTGGCTCAAAATGCTGTTGGATTAGAGGACTGTTTTATTCCAAACAAGGAAGTTATTGCTTTCGACACAATTAGTGAATTAGTAGAAAAATGCAGGTTTCTGTCTACTAAGCCAAAAATTATCAATGAGCTTGCGAATGCGGGTCACCGACGCTTTTTAAAGGATCATGACTCTAAAGTGCGATTGTCAAAAGTACTGCAACAAATAAGGAAAATATAACATGAAAGTTTATACCCCATACTACACCAGCCACGCAGGAAAGTGGATATACAAAGGAATTCGATCTGCATGGAATAAGTTAGGTTACGATGTGTATGGAGAGGAAGAAACCGAGCAGGATGCAGTACATGCTGCCGCGGGCTGCCCGCACACGGCTGCTGCTAAGAACGCAATTATTATGACAACCGATGGAACGGTAGTGCCCGAGATGTTGGAGGCCATCAGTAAAAGCCATAAAACATTTGTGTATGCGCAGCCCAATAAATTCCCTCAACCATGGGGTTCTCACCCGAATTTTAGTTGTTTGTCTCCGCCAGAAGTGATCGATGCTTTGAATTCTATGGATAACGTGTATTTGTGGAATTTTATGGACGATATTTCCTATCATCAGCAGTGGAAGAAAGTTCATACTCTTCCTTTGGCATATGATTCACTAAACTACTCTCCAATCGAAAATGATACATGCAAAGAATTTGATATATGTTTTGTTGGAGGTTGGGCTAACAATGGCTTCGATGAAAAACGTCGCATTATGATGAAGACGTTTGGAGCGTTTATGAATTCGGGATTGAAATGTGGATTTTTCATAGAAAAGAACCTTTCGCATGAGCAAGAGTGCGCGTTGTTATATAATAGCAAGGTGTGCCTTAATCTACATGATGCCTATCAGCGCAAACTTGGATTGGATACTAACGAGCGGACTTTCAAATCCTTGGGATTAAATGGGCTCCTGGTGTCGGATACAGTTGCACAACTAAATCGCTTGTTTCCAAGTGTGAGAACATCGCTGGACGCTGAAGAGCTGGTCCAGATTACCAAGGATTATCTTTCCTTGACAGAGCAGGAATTAAATGATATAAAGAATAAAAATCGCCAAGATATTTTAGATAACCACACGTATGTACACAGAGTCGAGGAGTTGCTTAAGTTATGAAAGTCACTATTATAATTCCATGTTATAATTCTGAAAAATGGATTGAAGAATGCGTCTATAGCGCACTGAACCAAACTTACTCGGATGTGGAAGTTATTGTGGTTGATAATGAAAGCAGCGACAATAGCGTCAAATTGTTAGAGAAAATAAAAGAACAACGACCCGAATTGGTTGTATCATCTGCAGAAAATATATATCCCAATTGTTGGGACGAAGCTCGTTCTGAAGGGTTTCGCTTGATGACCGGTGATTATGTTTTAGTAATGGGATCTGACGACTATCTAGAAGAAAATTTTATTGAAAATTGTATGAATATTTTTCTAAAAGCACCGGACAAGATCAAGGCACTTCAAAGTCACGTACGAGGACTAAGAGAAGACACGGGCCTTGTGGTCAACACTGTGCACCATGCGTACAAGAGCATTGACCAGTTTAAGCAGATGGTGATGGAGCGATGCCCGGTCAATACTCCTACGGTGATGTACAACACTCAGCTATATCATGACGGACTATTGAAGACCTTTCCTGAAAAGTACGGAGGAGCTGCCGATTATGATCTTTACTGTCGTTTGGCTGATAATAATATTATGATCTATCCGGTACCTGCATGGCTTGGGTTCAACTATAGGTGGCATCCGGCCCAAGCCACGTGGAAGGTCCACAAAGAAGGCGTTAATTATGATCGCATGATTCAAGATTATTGGAGAGAAAAGTGGGATCTCAAGCTTTAAAGAGACGCATCTTAGATATAGCGTATGAGAATCGTCTATCCCACCTGGGAAGCTACTTTTCGTGCGTAGGTATTGTTGATGATATATTCGCAGAAAAACAACCAGACGATATATTCATTTTATCTTGTGGACACGCCGCGCTAGCGTTGTATGCAGTAATTGAGAAATACCACGGAATAGATGCAGCCATGCTTTTTAAAAAACACGGCGGCCACCCGCATAGAGACGAGGAAAACCACCTCTACTGCTCCACGGGCAGTTTGGGCACCGGACTCCCTATCGCGGTAGGAAGAGCGCTTGCAGACCCCACCAAGACGGTTTATTGCCTTATTAGTGATGGTGAGTGTGCGGAAGGGAGCATTTGGGAGAGCTTAAAGTTCATTTATGAAAACAATATTAAAAACATAAAGGTATACGTCAATGTAAATGGATATGCAGCTTATGATACTGTTGATGTCCAATATCTCGTACGTCGGCTACAGACGTTTTTGCCGACAATTAATATAGTATACACAGATGTTGGCGCTTTTTCGTTTTTGCGCGGATTAAATGCGCATTATCACGTGATGAGCGAAGAAGATTATCAAATCGCAATCAAGGAGTTGTCGAATGAGGCGTGATTTTGCAGAACAACTTCATTTAGAAATGGGCCGAAAGAAGGACTTAGTGGTGCTCACGGGTGATTTGGGGTATGGCTTGTGGGATCGCATTCGCTTGGATTACTCTGATAGATTTTATAATGTGGGGTCTTCGGAACAACTTATGCTCGGCGCCGCATGTGGATTCGCTATGGAAGGAAAAATACCCATAGTATATTCCATCACCCCTTTCCTGCTCTATAGGCCCTTTGAGTTTATCAGAAATTACGTAGATCACGAACGGCTGCCTATTAAGTTGATTGGGGGTGGACGAAATAGAGATTATGGATATCTAGGATTTTCTCATTGGGCAGAAGAGGATAAAAAGGTTATGAAATGTTTCCCGAATATCGCGACGTTTCATCCGGAAACCATAGAAGATATGAAAATGCAGTTTCAATATGTGCTGCAGCCAGATTTGCCTGTTTACATGAACCTAAAACGATGAATATATTAATAACTGGATGCAGAGGATTTATTGGAGGAGAAGCTGCCTCGTATTTTAGATCCCGCGGCCACAAAGTGATAGCTACCAATCGACAAACGTTGGACATCTCTGATCGCATGGCAGTGATTAGGATGTTTGTGAAAAACAGTATCGATATAGTAATTCATGCAGCCGTCCGCGGCGGCAGAAGAAATGTTAAAGATGAATTTGAACATTTGCTGTCTAATATTGGGATGTATTCCAATCTTGCAAGCTGTAATGACTCGTTTGGGTGCATGTTTAATTTTGGTTCTGGAGCAGAATTTGACCGGTCATACAACATTGACGACATGTATGAGCTGGATATCTACGAAAGGATGCCTCAAGATTACTATGGCCTATCCAAAAACATCATCACTAGAGAAATCAATAAATCGAATAATATTATTAACTTACGGTTGTTTGGTTGCTTTGGTCTGACTGAGCACCCTGACAGGTTTATAACGAATTCTTTACGACGACTGAAGAATTCAGATTCAATTTCTATTCATCAAAATAAAGAAATGGATTTTGTATTTGTAGAGGATGTGCTTAGAACAATTGAATTTATAACACCTCGCATAGAAACATTAGAACATCGGGACTTTAATGTGTGTTACGAAGAAAAACACACTCTTATGGATGTAGCTAGTTTGATTACTTCCTTAACAAATACTTCGAACGAGATTATAATTGAAAAGAAAACAGAAGGTACCCCATACACAGGCAATTGTGAGAGATTGCTTAGTTTGGGTATAGAACTTCAAGGTTTAGAAGAAGGTATTAGCCAAATGGTTGAAGGAATTTATAAATGAGGAAAATATACTCCAAAACAGAAGAAGGCCTCCTTCTTCACATGATTCATCGAAAAGATGAGATTACCCAAAAGAGGGTAGATATCAGCCCAGCTGAGCAGTATCTTCAAGTATCAGCATTCGAAATGCCAAAGGGAAAAACATTTATCCCTCATAAGCATAAGACGCAACACAGAACTTCGGATATCTGTCAAGAATCTTGGGTTGTAATTAGCGGACAAATTAAAGCTATTCTGTATGATATTGATGATACTGTGGTAGAAGAGGTGCTTCTTAATGCGGGCGATATATCGATTACTTTTCGCGGCGGACATAATTATTTGTCAATGGAGGATGGCAGCGTGGTGTATGAATATAAGACCGGTCCATATTTTGGCCGCGACGCCGACAAGGAAGAAATTAAATGAATAAAATGGAACTCGTCGCAAAACTTGCCGCGGCCGCCAACGCCGCCATGGAAAATTTTTATCAAAATAAAAATGACAGGGAGTTTAAAATTCCTGACTTAGTAGTGGAAGCAGAACTTCTTCCAGTCAATGTGGATCCATCTACAAATTTTGTAGATGATGAAGAGATAGTGAAGGATATCCTGGATCAATATAAAGATAATTATCCGGAAGTTTACGGAATCAATAGAAGCGGCTCTACATTACTCCGAAATATTGTTAATACTATTTTTCATGACAATATTGCTGTACAACGCGCCGCTTATTTTGAAACGGATCGAAAGATCATAGGTGTGTATAGAGATTTTCGCGATGCCTCAATTTCGCGATGGCGAGTGAATCGCCGCGGCCAAAATGCAAAACCTCTCGGCCCGAGCCAAACCACCGACTGGTCATCTGTACAGCCCCACGCAACATCAATTAGAGACCAAGTGCGTCATGACCTGCAGCGATTATATGAGCGCTATGGAGAAGACCAGCTGCTTCTTGTAAAATACGAAAATTTTCATAATAATTTTGATTATTTGTTTGACAAAATGGAGATATTTTTAAATATTGAAATTACGCACCAATTAAGAGAATTTACCAAAAATGCATGGAGCAAAGAGCGGGTATATAAAGAATACACCGGCCCGCTAGGTACGTTTATCAAAACTGATGTTTCTACATATTTCCATGGAAACCATATTAACGAATCCCACAAAGGAAAACATGGCACATGGAAAGAATTGCTTACCGAGGATCACCACGACCACATGAACGACTTCTTCAGGGAAGAACTAGAGCGCTGGGGATATGACATATGAAAATCAATATGGCATGCGGGTGGAGAAATTTTGGTCCTGATTGGGTTCATATCGATGGCGGCGATTACGATCACCTAGATTATCATTGTATTACTTCTTTACAAATGGAAGATGAAACTGCGGATTTAATATATGCTTCGCACGTGTTGGAATACTTTGATCGAGAAGAGGCGCTAAAGGTTTTAGGAGAGTGGAAGCGTGTATTGCGTCCTGGCGCGACTCTTCGTGTGGCTGTGCCTGATTTTGGTGCACTTATCGGACTGTACCAAAATGGCACCCTTGCGCTCGACAATATGCTTGGCCCACTTTACGGCAAAATGCCCATGGGCTCACAGACAATCTACCACAAAACTGCATATGACTATGAAAGTTTAAATAAATTGTTGACAGAGTGTGGATTTCGTGATATAAAGTTATATGATTGGCGCAAAACTGAACATGCGCATTTTGATGATCATTCTCAAGCTTACATTCCTCACATGGATAAAGACAGTGGAACGTTAGTAAGTTTGAATGTAGAGTGTGTTAAGTGAGCTTTGATACAATAACTCGATTTGAGAGTGAAATAGCTAAATTCTTTGGTGCTCCTAATGCGGTAGCGGTAGATTGTTGCACTCATGCATTGGAACTTTGTCTGCGTCAACAAAATATCACAAAATACACAGTTCCCAAGAGAACATATATATCTGTACCGTTTTTGGCTAATAAATTAAATATTGATTTTGAATGGCGCGATGAAGATTGGGTTGATTTTTATTTCTTGGGCGGAACAAACATTGTCGATGCTGCGGTCTTATGGAAAGAGGGCTCATATTTGCCAGGCACATTCATGTGTTTAAGTTTTCAATTTCGCAAACACCTCAGTTTAGGCCGCGGAGGAATGATCTTAACAGACAACAAGGAAGCTAGCACAACTCTAAAGAAAATGTCGTACGACGGGCGCCTCCCAGATGTACCCTGGCGCCAACAAAACATTGATACAATGGGTTACCACTACTATATGACTCCCGAAACAGCAGAATTGGGATTGCAAAAGTTGCCGACTGCTATCGAGAGTGAACCAAAACAATGGACAATTTCAGATTGGCCAGATCTAACACAGATGGAGATTTTTAAGTGAAAAAGAGAGCATTAATTACAGGTATTTCAGGTCAAGATGGAAGCTATTTGGCTGAACACCTTTTAGATAATAATTATGAAGTGCACGGAGTAGTGAGAAGACATTCCGTGGCTGAGAACCAAGATATTCGGATCAAGGAATTAAACGGACGCATTAACACTTTTTATGGGGATTTGTTAGATGTGCCGTCTCTTATGCGAATATTCAATGAAGTGAAGCCGGATGAAATTTATAATCTCGGCGCAATGAGTCATGTGCGAATTAGTTTTGACATGCCCTCGTTTACCATTCAGACGAACGCATTGGGCGTCCTGAACATGCTGGAGATGTACAGGACTATTGTTCCTGAAGCAAAATTCTATCAAGCCAGTTCCTCTGAAATGTTTGGAAACTCAGTTGATGAGGACGGCAGCCAACGATTGACTACCCCTATGCGTCCTGTGAGCCCTTACGGGTGTGCAAAATTGCTGGGATTCAATTTAGTCCGCCACTATCGCGAGGCATATAATTTGCATGCCTGCAATGGAATTCTCTTCAATCACGAATCTCCTCGCCGGGGCTCCAACTTTGTTACCAATAAGGTTGTCAAGACCGCGGTTGAGATTAAGCTAGGAATGAGAGACAAACTTGAACTGGGCAACCTGGACTCATATCGCGATTGGGGGCATTCTAAGGATTATGTAAAGGCAATGCACATGATTGTGAACTACGAGCGCCCGGATGAGTGGATTGTCTCAACAGGAGAAACCCACTCAGTGCGGGATTTGTGCAAGTATGTGTTTGATAAGCTTGGAATGGATTATAAGGACTATATTGTGCAAAACCCGATCTATATGAGGCCCGAAGAGTTGAATTACCTTAAGGGCGACTCAACTCGAACCCGTGAAGTGTTAGGGTGGGAGCCGGAGTACACTTTTGAAACTCTGATGGATGATATGATCGATAGTTGGCTGACTAAGTTGGGAACATAGGTGGCTCATGATCGATTTAACCATCTTTATTGCGAGCGTTGGCCCTAACGTATTTAAGACCAATTTGATTGAAACAATCTACACTCTTTCTAAGAATGTGGGGGATTACGATTATAAGTTTTATATCGTGGTGGATAACCCTGAAATAGAGGCGTTTGCGCGAGAGATCTTCAACCACGAAGCGATTCGCGATGTTGTAAAGAGTGATGCTCTCCTTGAGGTTGTCTACACCAAAGATTCATGGGCCACGGACTATAATGAGTTTTTTGAAAAATATAAGGATTCGACACGTTATATCCTCATCTCACATGATGATATTCTAATGCACACACCTAATTTTTTCGGAAAAACGTTAGAAGAAATCGAAGGCCACGAAGATGAAGTAGGGTGGGTGGTATACACCAACAATCACTATTATAATCT
>CEUI01019893.1_pt1 | contig 12208 bp, 15 predicted proteins | sample 531411 | NCBI WGS metagenome assembly CEUI01 (sample SAMEA2622841, study PRJEB7988) | marine metagenome | isolation source: saline water (ENVO:00002010), including
TCTAATTTAAGACTTACAGAACATTCTAAAGTCTTAATTGATGAAGTAATCTACGACCCAGATCCTTCTAAGTCAAAGATGACTATGAAGTTTGCAATGGGAACAGCTAGATTTACATCAGGTAAACTAGGAATGATAAATAAAGCAAATATTGATATTTCAACTCCTACAGCAAATATTGGTATTAGAGGTACAGATTTTACTACCACAATAGATGAATTAGGCAGAAGCTTAATAATTCTACTTCCAGATGCAAATGGAAATGCTTCTGGAGAAATAACAGTTACAAATGAGGCTGGAACAGTAACCTTAGATCAAGCTTATCAAGCAACAATGGTAAGTACGATTGCAAGTATGCCAGCTAGGCCTGTAACAATAACAAACATTACTGTCGGAATGATAGATAATATGTTCATCGTCAGCGCACCGACAGAAATACAAGAAGTTGTAGATGAACAAAGGAACGAAAATAGTTCAAGCAATATTCTAACAGCGGATTTTCTAGAGTTTAATGAGCTAGAGACAGACTATTTAGATGAGAATGAGCTAGAGTACACAGAATTAGATAGAGACCTCTTAGATGTAGATTTCTTACAGGATTTACTAGAGATTATAGAAGAAGCAGACTTACTTAGTAGAAAGAAAAGTTCTGGTGGTTTTGACTCTGTGGACATTGTAGGAACAGTACCAGGTTTTGATAAGGATACTCAATATCAAACGATAGTAGAAGATAACGGAAAAATTTGGTTCTACAGAGAAGTTCAGGGGATTATCAGTATAAGACTAAGAGCAGATGCAAATGCTACAATTAGTACTCAGACTGATGAAAAAGAAAGTTTGATTACTGTCGGAGACGGCGAATCAATAAGTATAATTATAAGGCAGACAAACTAATGATTAAATTTTTAAAAGGATTAAAAAATGCAGTAAGTCCAAGCTATTGGGCAAATAAAATTGGGGAAAACTCAGGTTTATATGGCTGGGCTATAAGAAAAGGCGAACAGAAAAAGCCATGGTACGTTCAGCTCGTTTTAATACTAGTCATTTTACTACTATTCTTCTTTATGGCAGAATTACAAGCTGATGATAACCATGTTCATGTTGATCAAGTTGGTACTGGTGGTGACGAAATAACTCTTACTATTGACCAAATAGGGCATAATAATGAAGTAGACTTTTCTTTTGCACATAGTAACAATACTATTATATTGAAACAATATGGTGCTGGAAATAAAGTATCTTGGGTTCCTTATTGGGGCTCAGGCAAATCATGGGGTGGTGATATTGATGGTACAGGAAATAACTTAAATATAGAACAACACGATGGTGCTACTTATGGAGGCCATGTTTGGGGAAATGATAATGATATAGATATTTATCAAAATGGTACTCATACACATTACTTAGATATTCATACTGACGATGTAGATCACGATATTAAACAAGAAGATGGCGGTAGTAGTTATTCTCATGTATGGTATTATGGAAGTCAAGATGGCTCAACAGTTAATATTGAACAAAAGGGTGGAGGCAGTCACAATGCTACTATTCAACTACAGGGTAGTAAACCTACAACACTAAATCTTATACAAGATAGTGCAAGTAATAAAAGTTATTCAATTACACAAACTTGTGTAACAGTTGGTGGTTGTACTATTTCAGTAACACAGGACTAATTATGTTTAGAGGTAATAACGGAGCACAAGTTTTAAAAGACGTAATTACTGGCTTAATAGAAAGAGTTACTAAATTAGAAAAAGACTCTCACCCCTGTAAAGAGTTACATGAGTTTGATGCCTATCCTCGTCTTATAGCAAGAATCGAAAAACTAGAAAAACTAATAAAATGAAAATCAATTTACTACTAGCAGCTGCTTTTGCAGCTCTTTTTATCTGGAATCCTTACCCTTTCCAAATCTTAGAACTTAAATCTCTAGACGCCTTAATTATGAGCAGAGGAGAAGTACAAGATGAGGCAATATTATTAGTAGATATTGATGAAGAGATAGTACAAGCTTACGGAAGCTACCCACTACCTAGAAGTTTTTATTCTTCTGCTGTTGAAAGAACACAAGGAGTTCCCGGCATAACAGTTGCTTTCCCAGATAAAGATATACATGGATTTGATACTAAGTTTCAAGAAACTCTTAATCAGTTTCCTACTGTATTATCCTTTATAGCTAGCACGCAAGCCTCGGAACAAGGCCCACACGTCGGTACGGCGCAATTAGGCAATGGAGCACCATCAGAATGGCTATACAATTACCCAGGAATTTTAAGGTCAGAACTAAACAGTTACGGAGTGGGACTAATAAGCACAAGTCCAGAACTAGACGGAGTCGTAAGAAGGCTTCCACTCGTAATCGCAAGCGGAGATAAGATATATCCTAGTTTTTCATTAGAGATGTTAAGGTTGGCAGTAGGAGATCCGAGCTACCAAATCAAAACTGAGGAAACTGGAGTTGAGTGGATAAGAATTCCACAATATGGTAAGTTACCTACTAATGAAAATGGACTAGTTTTCGCAAATTGGAACACAAAGTTCTATAGACAAACAGCAGCAGAGTATATGAAAGAGCCAATCCCTGCACCATTTGTAATATTTGGTGTGACTGCAGAGGGAGTGGCTCCTCTTGTAGCAACTCCAGGCGGCCCAAAGTACCCTCACGAAGTCCAAGCAACAGTTCTTAGTACTTTAATTAGCGGAACACCTCTTTCACAACCATCTTGGAGCTTTTTAGCAGAACTTGGACTAATTATTATTGGAATGGCTATAATTATAGCAGTATCTGGTAGTATTTATCTTAGTTTACCTACTATTATGACCCTATTAGGAGGTATTGGCTTCGCTTCTTATAAACTTGTGGAGTCTTCCTACTTATTTGACGTTTCTGGCACGCTGGTTATCCTCTTTTTGTTCTGGAGTATTGTACAATTCCGTAGTTTTATTACTCAATACTTGTTGAGATTACAGATTAAACAACAATTCGGGACGTATATTTCCCCTGCACAAGTTGAAATGCTCCAAAAAGACCCATCATTACTGAGATTGGGTGGGGTCACGAGACAACTAACTTTCTTATTTTCTGACATTCGAGGTTTCACCCCGATTTCGGAATTTTACCAGTCTGACCCACAAAAATTAGTGGAACTGGTTAATCGATTTTTAACTAATCAGACTGAGATTATCATGAAACATGAAGGAACGATTGATAAGTACATGGGAGACTGCATTATGGCCTTTTGGAATGCTCCTCTTGATGTAGAAGATCATGCACGGAAGGCACAAATGGCCGCTCTTGAGATGAGAGAGGCGTTGGAGAAACTAAATGAAGAACTTAAAGCTGAAGGAAAGCCTGAAATACATACAGGAGTCGGAATCAATACAGGTCCTTGTGTTGTGGGCAACATGGGTAGTGATACTCGTTTCGATTATAGTGTTCTTGGAGATGCTGTTAACCTCGCTGCTCGCTTAGAGAGTAGTTGTAAAGAGTATGACACCGATTTAATAATTAGTGAGCACAGCATGGTCGAGGGCTATATTTATGACTTCATTGATGAAGTGACAGTCAAAGGCAAGTCTGAGCCTGTCAAAATTTATACCATACAAAAATAGTTCTTGACATGCACCTAGAAATTTGGTATAATTTAAATTGTGTACAAATCTACACAGGAATAATTGGGGAACGATTGTGAATACTGAAGAACTAGCAAAAGAGTTAGAAAAGCATGAAGCAATATGTGCCGAACGTTGGAAAACCGTATTCAATCAGCTCCAAGCTATTGAGGAACGGTCTGCCAAGCGATTTGATCAAGTTGATTCTACAATAACACGAATAGAAGCAATATTGATAGGAGCCGCAGGCGCTATTATTGTGGGAGGAGCAGGTGTAATATACACTATGCTCTCTATGCATTAGGAGAAAAAATGGAACTAGAATATGACAAGAAAGATATTAAAGAATCACCAAAAGTGAAAGCACCTGCGAAGAAAAAAGCAGACTTTCCTGATGGGTGGCAGTACTATCTTAAAAGGGGAAGCCACTGTGTTAGAAACCCAGAGGGCAGACAATATAAATTCGCTTCAAAAGAAGCAGCAATGGAATTTGCAAATGGATAAGCAAGAGATAAAAGAACACGGCGAAGTACAGGAAGAAGCACAGGACGAAGAGCCTGTAGCCAAGCGCGACATTCGTGCAAACTTACTAGCCGCTAGAAAGAAACAGCTTCTTCGTAGAAAAAGAGGATACGGTAGATTACCTTCTTCTTTGAGACGAGGCTGAGTCTAAGAGAAGGGCAACCTTCTGGGAGATAAGAATGTTTGAATTGATCAAGATTATATGGGGTTTAATTCAGGTTTTACCTATACTTATTACTATATGCTCAGCTGTAGTCGCTATGACTGACACACCGGCAGATGATAAGATATGGGCTAAAGTCTATAAATGGATTGACCGCTTTGCTTTAAACATTGGAAAGGCGAAAGATAGAAACCCTCTACTCGACTAAGGAAGTAGCAATGCTACCAGCCGAACGTAAAGAGTTAGAAGATAAACTATCTTTGCCATCAATGATATTCGCGATTGAGAAGGCGTCAGCGAATTTCATTTTTAAGCAACGAGAAAAGTTGCACCGCCTTCTAACAACCAAAGAGTTGACAGCGTTACCTCGGGGGGAAACTCGCGAGGCTATGCTTTCACAAGTATTAGGGAGAAGCAAATGAAAAAGCTACTAGCAGTTATGCTAATGATGTTTACCCTACCTTCTTTTGCAGGAGTTAGTGGAGATGTCGGAGTGTATAGTGACTATTTCTTTAGAGGTGAAAGCCAATCTATGGGGGATAGAGCGTTTCAGGGAAACTTGAACCTCGACTATAAAGGGCTATATGGTAATGTATGGGTTGGAGAAGTAGATGGTATTGAAGATGCTAACTACAGATATGACTTAACAGCGGGATATAGACTCGATATTAACGATAAATGGTACGTTGATGGCGGAGTTGTACAGTATAGATACGACGACAAAGCAATTGACCACATGGAAGAATGGTTCGTAAAAGGCGGTAATAACTGGCTTGAACTAGCAATGTGGGTAGACATGGACGACCGAGACAATAACTACAAAGAGGTAACTTTTAAAATGCCTTTAATTAAAGTAGTTGATGTTGCTGTGACACATGGAATGATGGCAGATGATAGCAATTATCAGAAACTATCTGTATCTAAAGTTTTAGATAATAATTTCATGTTTGGGTTAGAAGTTCTAGATGGAGCCAGAGATGGTGAGTTTATGGATTCCGCAGCTATATTCATGGGATATAGATTCTAACAATGCCTATTCGTAAAACGAAAAAAGGCTGGAAGATAACTAATACTTCTGGCACGTCTAAAAGTAAGAAAGCGGCTAAGCGTCGTCTTCGAGCAATTAAATGGCGTCAAGGAAAAGCACGCAAGAATAAGCGTAGGAGAAAACAATGAGATATAAATTAGAGGGCGAGAATAGAGCAGCCGGTACTGGAACAGGGGACTCTTCAACAGTTGAAGGAGCATCTGAAGTTCGTTGGTATGTAAATGCTGCAACTGGTACTAATTATACCATAACAGTTACTAAAGCTGACAATACCGTTATAGGTTCAGTCAGAGTAAATGGAACTGATAGTGGAATTTTAGTAAAAGGCTCAACTGATAAAATATATGCGAGTAATGCGGCAGTATTACTCTCACCAGTAAACACAAGAGTTTAACAATATGGAGAACATGAAAGTGGACGGTAGGAAGCTATGGCTTCAAGAAAGCGTAGTACATGCTAGTGCTTTTACAGCAGCCATAAATATGGTAGAAGCTAAAAGAGAACTATCCAAAAAGGAGCAGGACATGAAAAACGTTGCCCTCGCTTTCATGTACCTCTACAATATAGTAGAGGACCAAGGTCTTTTAGATGACGTGGAATCCTTTTTTACACAAGAAACGATTCACTAATGCTGGAAGTATCTAGAAAAGACGTACTATACGAAGACCTTATGAAGTTCGGTGAAAACCGATTCATTAAACTACCTATCGAAGGTTACATGGAGTTATTAGGTATTCAACCTAATACTACTCAAGTAGCTATCATCAATTCAATGAATAACCCAAAGTATCGTTTTGTTACTGCTGCGGTTTCACGTAGGCAAGGGAAGACTTATATAGCAAATGTAATTGGACAATTAGTTTGTTTAGTTCCAGGAACTAATGTTTTACTTATGTCACCTAACTACTCATTATCACAAATATCCTTTGATTTACAGAGGACACTTATAAAGCATTTTGACTTGGAGGTAATAAAAGACAATGCAAAAGACAAAGTTATTGAGCTTTCGAATCATTCTACGATCCGTATGGGCTCGGTTAATCAAGTGGATTCGGTCGTTGGTCGATCGTATGATCTTATCATTTTTGATGAAGCTGCGCTGGTGGACGGAAAAGATGCTTTCAATGTGGCTCTCAGACCGACGCTAGATAAAGAAAACTCAAAAGCACTATTTATTTCTACACCCCGTGGTAGAAACAATTGGTTTGCAGAGTTCTGGCACAGAGGATTCTCAGGAGAGTTTCCAGAGTGGGCTAGTGTAAAAGCTACTTACCACGAAAACCCAAGAATATCTGATGAAGATATTGCTGAAGCAAGGAAAACCATGTCTGAAGCAGAATTTAATCAGGAATATATGGCAGACTTCAATGTATTTGAAGGCCAAGTATGGGGATTTAATATGGAGAAATGTCAACAAGATTTAGCCGAACTTGACGTTTCTAACATGGATATATTTGCAGGAATGGACGTAGGTTATAAAGACCCTACAGCTTTCTGCGTAATCGGCTTTGACTGGGATTCGAGGAAATATTATTTACTAGACGAGTACCTCGACTCAGAAAGAACTACAGAGCAACACGCAATGGAAATACAGAAGCTAATTGCAAAATGGGATATAGATTATATTTATATAGATTCAGCGGCACAGCAAACAAGATTTGATTTTGCCCAAAACTATGATATTACTACTATTAACGCAAAGAAATCCGTTCTTGACGGTATCGGTCATGTCGCAGCGATCTGTGATAATGATAACTTAATAGTTGATCAAAGATGTCATGAAACTCTAAGCTCACTTGACCAATATCAGTGGGATCCCAATCCAAATTTATTAAAAGAGAAACCAAAACACAACCATGCTTCTCATATGGCAGATGCATTACGCTACGCGCTGTACTCGTTCGAAACAAGTGTCACTAGCTTCTAGTAACCACCGAACCAAAAATAGTTCTTGACAACAACCCCAAAGTCTAGTATAATTTAAGGAATGGAATAAGTTATGAAACTAAAACGAGATCTAGTTAAATATGTTCGGGATAAGGCTAAGTCGAAATACGATAAAGGGACGGAATGTTTTATCTGTGGAGCAACAGAGAATCTAGACTTTCATCATTTTCACGGTCTAACAGAATTATTAGAGATTTGGCTGAGAAAGAATAAGTTATCAATAACTGATGAAGAAGATATTTTGAATCTCCGTGAGAGATTTATAGACGAACATAACGAAGAACTTTATAACGCAGCTGTTACATTATGCCACGAACATCATTTAAAACTACACTCCATCTACGGCAAACGACCAAAGGTAGTGACAGCAAAGAAACAAGAAAGATGGGTTGGTATACAGAGAGAAAAATATGGCATGGTATGACAGACTATTAGGCAGAGAGCCCTCAATTAAGGGATTCGAAGCAGAGTGGGAGAAGCTTAATCCTTCCCAACCCTATATTGCGGGTGAAGAAGGCGGGTCTCTTAACACACGAGAAGTAGTAACAAATTACCGAAATGCTTACGAACAATTAGAGGTAGTAAACCGCGCAGTTAACATGATAGTGGACGACGCAGCGGATATACCGTTTGATGTTGGTGAGCAATTAAAAGGAATGAATAATATCGTCAAAAATATGAGACGAACTAAGCTCGATTTACTACTTAATAGAGAGCCAAATCCTTTTCAAGATGTAAGTTCTTTTAAAAGAAACTTAATCACAGACCTACTAATAGATGGTAACATCTTTATTTATTTTGATGGAGCGCATCTATATCATTTACCAGCGGAACACGTAACTATTGAGACTGATGAGAATACATATATTAACAAATTTGTGTATGACCACAGCATAGAATACAGTCCGAAAGAGATCATTCATATCAAAGAAAACAGTTTTAACTCTATTTATAGAGGAGTTCCTAGATTGAAGCCTGCATGGAGAACTATGCAATTGCTTGGAAGTATGAGAAGATTCCAAGATAATTTCTTCAAGAATGGAGCTGTACCAGGTTTAGTACTTAAGTCACCAAACACTCTTTCCGAGAAAATCAAAGAAAGAATGTTACAGGCTTGGGTCGCTAGATATAATCCACAGTCAGGAGGTCGTAGACCACTATTCCTAGATGGTGGATTGGAAGTGGAAGACTTAACTGAAGTAAACTTTAAGAACTTAGATTTTCAGGAAGCTATAGCAGTTAATGAAAAAGTAATACTTAAAGCAATTGGTGTTCCACCGATTTTATTAGATAGTGGTAATAATGCGAATCTTCGCCCTAACCACCGTCTATATTATTTAGAAACCATACTACCTATCATTAGAAAGATGGGGTATGCTTTCGAGAGGTTCTTCGGTTTTAAACTTAACGAAGATGTAAGCGACGTGCCTGCACTTCAACCAGAACTAAGAGATCAGGCAAGTTACTACGCGACTCTTGTCAATACGGGAATATTAACACCGAATGAAGCAAGGGAGGCGTTGAGACTTGAGACGATTGACGGATTTGATCAACCGCGAGTTCCTGCGAATATTGCAGGATCAGCCGCAAATCCAGAGCAAGGTGGCAGACCGACAGAGGAAACTGAAGAAAACCCACCCGCAGAGGAATAATTATGACAAAGAATATGATGCTAAAGGCTTTATCAGAGTACATGCAGTCAAAAGGCGTGGATACTGTAAGCCTATCAGATTATAAAGCGGACGAGAAAGCTCCTGTAAGGGACTATCTTCTAAGAAGGAAGTTTGGTTCTTGGAACAGAGTTTTAGCAGCCGCTAAACACAGATTTCCAGTAGAAGTTCCAGCTGTAGTTGAGACTCCTGCTCCTGCCCCTAAAAAGGCAAAAGCTGAGAAGGAGGACTAATTATGTCTGAGAAAATTTTTCACTGGACAAATACTTTCAAAACATTAGGCGAAGACGATGATGGCGGACTAGATATCAAAGGATCAGCTAGTACGGACGCATTAGATCGTGCTGGAGACATTATTGAAAGTAACGCATGGACAAAATCAGGCGGATTAGAAAATTTTAAAAATAATCCAATTGTTTTGTTTAATCATGACTATGATAGACCTATTGGTCGTGCGAAAGAAATAGGTGTCACAGAGAATGGGTTAGAGCTTACTGCTCGTATCTCAAAATCTGCTGGCGAAATTAAAGATCTTATTAAAGATGGCGTTCTTGGAGCTTTTTCTGTTGGTTTCAAAGTCAAGGACGCTGATTATAACGATGAAACCGACGGATATAAGATAAAGGACGCAGAACTATTTGAAGTGTCTGTTGTTTCGGTTCCTTGTAACCAAACTGCAGTCTTCTCACTAGCAAAATCATTTGATAGTATGGAAGAGTATAATCAGTTCAAAAAAGACTTTATTCAAGAGACTCACTCAATCGACGCTAACGCAAAGATTGAGCAGTCAAGCGAGGCAAAAGCCGACAAAACGGAGACGAAAATGTCAGAAGAAAGCAAAACTCCTGAAGTAAGCCCTGAGTTCGACCTTGATGCATTTGCAAAACAAGTAGCAGAAGATACTGCTGCTAAAATTGCGATGAAGCAAGCCGAGCAAAAAGCTGCCGAAGAAGCAGAAGCTACAGCGAAAGCTGAAGCAGAAGCATCTGAGAAAGCTGAATTGGAAGCTGAACAGGAAAAACAGAAAGCAGTAGTAACAGCTGGCTTATCTGGAGCTGAGAAGCTCGTCAATGACGTTGCTAAGAAAGTAGAAGAAAGACAAGGAGACCTAGAGTCTGTTGTTAAGGAACTACAATCTGAACTATCTGAAAAATCTGAAGAGATTCAAGCTATGCGCGAATCAAAAAGAATTTTCCAAGATAGAGGCAAGTCAGACTGGAAAGAAGCCTTCGAAGGCGACATTGTAGATGCAAAAATCTTAGGATTAGCAACTGGTCGAGGTTATGACACTCCTTATGCTAAAAGCGTAATGGAAAAAGTAAACGCACACTCAGGTGTTGGCGTTTCTAGTGCAGACTTTGAACAAGTTGTATCTACAAATGTGGAAAGAGATATTCAAAATGAGCTAATATTAGCTCCTTTGTTTAGAGAAATTCAAATGAATTCCGCTAACATGATTATCCCTATCCTTCCAGACAGCGGATACGCTGAATTCACTACAGCTCAAACAGCAGCTGGTAGTTCACCACATGGTAACTTAGCCCAAACAGGCGATACATTCGGTTCACCATACGGTGGTATTGATTTGACAGAGAAAACTCTATCAACTCACAAACTTATTTCACAATCTTACTTAGGTAACGAGACTGAAGAAGATGCAATCATGCCAATACTTCCTTTAATTAGGGAATCAATTGTTAGATCACACGCAAAAGGTATTGAGAATGCGTTACTATTAGGTAACCACTCTACTGGTGTTTATACATCAGGAACTTTTGATGGTCTTATCAAAATGGCATCAGCAGATAGTGATGAAACTCAATCAGCAACAGCTGTAGCTTCAGATACTATTACTGCAGCAGAATTGCTTGCTTTGAGAAAAAACATGGGCAAATACGGTGTTAACCCTAACGACGTAGTGTACATTGTTTCTCAAACAGCTTACTTCCAGTTACTAGAAGACGCAGAATTCCAAGATGCAAATCTAGTTGGTGATATGGCTACAAAACTTACTGGTGAAATTGGTCAGGTATTTGGCTCTAGAGTTTTACTCTGTGACGAATTCCCTGCACAAGCAGCTAGTGGATACGGAGCGGTTGCGGTTTACGCAAGAAACTACGTAATGCCAAGACTTAGAGGTGTGACAATTGAGTCAGACTACGAAGTCGCTAACCAAAGACGAGTTCTTGTTGCTTCACAAAGAATTGGTTTCACCGATCTAATCGATGGTGCTACTTCTAAGTGGGCTTATAAGTACAAAGCTAGTTAATAGCTAATATATAGTGGGGTCTCACGACCCCACTATACTTTTTTTAAAATAATTATGGCAGATTTAGTTACAGTAAACGAATACAAAGACGCAGAGGGGATAAGAGGCGAGAAGGAAGACGACCGTCTAGCTATCTTAGTACCTCAAGTTTCTGACTTGGTCAAGAAATACTGTGGTACGTCGTTTATAGACTATATTAGCACAGATAAAGTAGAAACTTTTACAATCGGAGATAACTACACTACAACGATAATTGTCAGCGAGTGTCCGTTAACAGAAGTTGCGAAAGTAGAAGAAAGAACAGCATATAGTACTGCATATGAAACTTTAACAACAACAGATTATGAATATTATGTAGATTTAAATGCTGATGCAGTTATTAGAACTGATGAAAACGGTAATGAGAAGTTCTGGCCTAAAGGGGTTGGAGCAGTAAAAATTACATATAAAGCGGGATACTCGGAGACACCAAAAGATTTAAAACTCGCTATATTTGATTTAATTACTTATTATTTGAAAGATGAGCATAAGCAAAGACAGACTCTTGGAGGAGCAACATTGCAAAACCAAGGCACTTCAGGAATGAAGACAAGTTCTGATTTCCCAGATCATATCAAAAGAGTACTAGATTTATATAGGGTTGTTGTATGATACAGGCTGTAGAATCCTTTTTTGCAAGAATGATGTCAAAAGCAAATATTGATGGTATGAGAGAGGAATCTGACGGAACTCGCGAGCATAAGTTTTTAATAAAACAAGTTAACCTTATAAATATGATGACATGGAGGGTGGAGCAAGCTCGTGCAAAAGCAGGGTTACCAGTACTTCCTGGCAATAAAATACCAAATATAATAAAAACTTCTATTTGGAATAATATTTATAGTGTAAAAAATGTACAGGCTAAATTTAAGGCGCATTTTTCAGGTATGGGTAAGTCAATATTTGTTACTAGAACTTCTAAGGGAGATATACAA